>Ga0182012_10000180_pt1 | contig 70364 bp, 55 predicted proteins | sample 612S2SmetaG_FD_120486 | JGI IMG/M metagenome (GOLD analysis project Ga0182012, IMG submission 120486) | Permafrost microbial communities from Stordalen Mire, Sweden - 612S2S metaG | ecosystem: Environmental > Terrestrial > Soil > Wetlands > Permafrost | place: Sweden: Stordalen | collected... | reverse complement strand
GTTCCTGTTCCAGAGCGAAGGGCATTGGTCCGCCGGACGCCGGGCGGCTGTCTGCAAAAAGGACTGTCGCTTCGGCGAAGATGGGTCGCAGAGCCGGGCGTGCCCCCTCGCGCGTGCCCGCGCCTGCCTCCCGCAACGCCACGTGAATCTCTCCGGGCGCTTTGTGTTTCGCCGTGAGTTCCACGGTGTAGCCGGGTTGCTCGATGGTGACCCAGCGCGCGGCGCGGATATCGCGCATCCCGGTGCACACGCGGTTCGGCTCCAGCAGAGCCGCGGCTTCCGCCAAAATCTCCATCGTGACCGTGAGTGGGACAACCGGCAGGCCCAGCAGCGAGGGGTCTTCAACCGAGACATCGCGGCCCAGCGTGTGGTCCCAAAATACGGTTTCCTTCGCGAGATCGAAACGATGTAACGCGATGGCGTGGGAGCCCGGAACCAGGTCCAGCACCTCCGTAATAAAGGGGCGTTTTGTGGCGTGAGCCGGCTCTGGCGCTGGCGCCGGCATCGTCGCGACTGCCGCGCCTCCCACCAGCGCCGTCATGAACTGCTGCTGCGCGGCCAGGAAATGCTGCATCGTACGCAGGTGCTCTTCCATCACCATCGCTCGAGGCGATGAGGCGACGGCCGCCATCGCGGGAAGGGGAGCGGGCGCATGTTCAGGCAAAGCGCGATGCTTCGGACCGCCGTTCACTGAAACCACGGGCGCAGGCTCGGGCGTTTCGATTCTCTTCGGCGGCCGGTTCGGCAGTTCAAACCCTTCCGGCAGGCGAATGGGCTGAATTCCGGAACGCAGAATCATTGTGCGCTTCGGCTTCACGGGCGCATCAAAGGTCTTGGGATCGCGCCGGTCATAAAGTGGCGTCAGATTCGGATTCACGCCGTGCGCGATCAACTGGCCCAGCATGTGGTGTAACTGCAGAATGCCGGAGCGATGCTGCACGTTCGAGGGAATCGAAATATGCGGTTTGCCGCGCAGCACGTCATCCACAAATCCGCTGAGGTTACTCTTGGGGCCGATCTCGACGAAGATGCGCACGCCATCGCGGTACATCGCGTCAGTCGTCTCGCGGAAGCGCACGGTGGACGCCCACTGCACGGCCGCAAGCTGCCGGATGGCATCGGGATCGTCAGGATAGCGCTCGGTGGTCACACAGGAATAGAGATCCACTTGCGGCTTGCCGATCGACAGGTGATCGAAATGCGTGCGCAGGGGCTTACTGAAAACCTCAAACCAGGGCGTATGATACGCGCGGCCGAAGGGCAATTTCTGGGCGATGGCGGCCTTGCCGGAAAGCGCCTGCATCAACCGGTCAATGGCGTCTTCCTTGCCGCAGATCACCACCTGGTGGACGCAGTTATCCAGGGCGATATAGAGTTCGCCATTGCTCTTCGCGACCAGATCTTCCAGCAGTTTGTGATCCGCGCCGGCGATGGCCAGCAACACCGCTTCCGGAATTCCGCTGGTGGTGCTGAGCCGTTCAAAAACATCGTAGACGCCGCGAATGTGAGCCAGCAGGCTCGATTCGCTTTTGGCTTGCACGGTTTCCGAAGCGAGAAGCGCCGAATGCTCGCCGGTGCTGTGCCCCACCATGGCGTCGGGCTTGATGTCGAAGCGAGCCAGTAGGGCGTACAAAGCCTGGTTGGATGCGAAGACGGATTCCGCGCCTGAATCCATATTCCACAAGCGGTCTTTGCCGCCCGCCAGCGGCGGCGGAAACATGACATCGCTTGTGAGATAGCCGCGTGGATGCTTCTCAAAGGCGCGATCCATCAGGTCGAATACTTCGCGGACTTCAGGGAAGTGGATGGCCAGATCGGCCAGCATATTCTGATACTGCGACCCTTCTCCGGGGAAGATAAATGCGATCTTGCCCTGGTCGGCCAGCTTGTCCCGAAACCAGTAAATGCCTTCAATGTCGCGAAGCTGCTTGGCTTTTTCATCGGCCAGTTTCGTCAGCGCGCGCGCCAGTTTCGTGAGCAGATCTTCCCGCGATGCCGCGACGATGGCCAGACGCTCCACCCCGAAATTCTCTTTATGGTTCAAAGACCACGCGAAGTCTTTGAGGTTGAGAACGGCATGCCCCTCCACGACGGATTGCACGCGCCTGACTTCGCCCACCAAAGCTTCCCGCGTGGCGGCGGACATCACGAACAGTTCGCTATCCCAATCGTGCTGCTGCCAGGCTTGTTGATTCGGCCCGGTATACTCCTCCAGAATGGCGTGGGCATTGATGCCGCCGAAGCCGAACGCGTTGATGCCGGCGCGTCGCGGATGCGATGTAAAGCCATGTATCCACGGCCGCGTTTCGGTATTGAGATAAAAATTGGAATCTTCCAGACCCAGCTTCGGGTTGGGGTTTTCCACGTGCAGCGTCGGCGGCAGCACCTTGTGATGCAGCGCTAGCGCGGACTTGATGAGCCCGGCCATGCCGCTTGCTGGCATGGTATGGCTGATCATCGATTTCACCGAACCCAGTGCGCAGCGCGGCGATTCGCTCCGGCGAGTGCCGAAGACCTTGCGGAGCGCCTCGCATTCCGTCGCGTCTCCCACGGGCGTGCTGGTGCCGTGCGCTTCGATCAAACCGACGGTGGCAGGGTCAATGCCGGCGGATTGGTAGGCTCGCTCAATGGCCGTGATTTCGCCTTCGATGCGCGGTGCAAGTACGCCCTTGGCCCGGCCATCGCTCGCGACGCCCACGCCCTTCAGCACCGCGTAGATCTTGTCGCCATCACGCTCGGCTTCGGCCAGGCGCTTAAGCACCACGACGCCCACGCCTTCACCCAGCAGCGTGCCATCCGCCGCCGAATCGAACGGACGCATCGTGCCTTTGCGCGACAGCGCTTTCAACTGCGAGAAAATCATCACCAGCACCGGCGAGGTGTTGGCGTGGACGCCGCCCGCCAGCACCAGATCGCAGCGCCCGGATTGCAATTCCTGCATGCCGTGCTGCACCGCGACCAGGCTGGAGGCGCACGCGGCGTCAACCAGGTAATTGGGGCCCATCAGATCCAGCCGGTTGGCGATGCGCCCTGTGATGATGTTCGGTACCAGACCAGATGCGGTGTCCGACTGGAATTGAGGAGCGCTTGCCCGCAGGTGTTCCTTGATGATCTTGAGCTCTTCCGCGGTGTGCTCGGGATGCAGTTGCTTCAGAATGCGCAGCGTGGCTTCGATCATGACGCCTTGCTGCATGGCCGCCGCGTTCCCGCGATTTACATAAGTGCCACGCCCCAGAATCACGGCCGTGCGCTCTTTGCACTTGGTGATGTCGGTGGGGCCGGAATCCGCCAGCGCGTCATGCGCCACCCGGAGCGCCATAAAATGATCCGGTTCGCAGCCATCGACGGCGCTGGGGAGTACGCCGTACGCAAAAGGATCGAATTCCGCCAGGTCGCCCAGGTAGCCACCGCGCTTGCAGTAGGTACGGTCGTTTTCTGTGCTGGTGGGGTCCCAGAAAAGCTCCTGCTCCCAGCCGGGAGGGGGTTCGCCCACGGCGTCCACTTTATGCAGGATATTCTCCCAATACTGCCGCATGTTGGCCGCGCCGGGGAACACGCAGCCCATCCCGATGAGGGCGATCTCGGAATGTGGCGGCGGCGGAATGGCGTCTTGCGGAGGAATTGGAGAATTATTCATGAGCGGAACCGGATCGGGTACGTGGCAGGCCCTTCGGATTGCGTCCCGTGCGTGCAGACTTGTTGGTTAAACTATTTTAGGAACCGCCGCGAGGGGTGTCAACCTGCGGCGCCGAGCTGAGGCAGCATCGCTAGTACGATGGTCCCGATTCCGGCAGAAAAATATCAGTGAATTCATATTGTAAATGGCGGTACTCACGATTAGAACCGGGACCGACAAACATTGACACGGCAGAGGCTTGCGGCTTACCATGAACGTACTACCGCCCTTCCAGGATTTGGTGTTTCCCTGTTTTGAATACCGACCGGAAAACCAGAGCTTTTGAATGTCGAAGATCGGACGTCGCACGTAGGTTTTACACGCCAGCGCCGATTCGCTAACCCGAATGAAAAGGCACGATCCGCATCCGCTTTAAGGAAATCGAATGACGCAAAGCCGCCAGGAAATCCTGGACTATGTATTGGAGTCGTTGAACGAGCTTTCGAAGGACTGGGACTATTCTGAGCCTGTCGGCCCCGCCACGCTTCTGTTTAGCGAATTGGGACTGGACTCGCTGGATCTGGTTGTTCTGGGAACCGGTATGCAGGAACACTATCAAAAGCAGATGCCCTTCGCCGAATTCCTTTCCGCCGTGGGTGAGCGCGGCCAGCGCGACGTTGCCGTTTCCGAGCTGGTTGATTTTATCGATGCGCAATTCAATCCCGAACCGGCGGCGGGAGGCTCGGCCCGATGAGAGGCGTAAAGACTTTACTTGTCGGCTGGGATGGCGCCACATTCACAGTTCTGAATGAGTTGATGGCGCAAGGCGTCATGCCGTTTTTGAAGAGCTTCCTGGAAGGCGGCGTTCGCGCGAATCTGCGGACCATCGTCCCCGCTCTGACCCCTCCGGCATGGACGAGCCTGATGACCGGGCGCACGCCGGGCTATCACGGCGTCTTCGATTTCTTCCGTTTCGAAGGGCAAAACAGCAAGCACATCCGCTTTTTCACCTCAAGTGATATACAGACGGAAACCATTTGGAATCTGGCCTCGAAAAACGGGATGCGCGCGTCATCGATGAATTTCCCCTCGATGTACCCCGCGCCTCACATTTCCGGCTACGTGGTTCCGGGTTGGGTGCCGTGGCGGCAGATGCGCCTGGCATGCTGGCCCAAAGACCTGTTTGATCAATTGAAAGCCATTCCTGAAGTGACCCTCCGCGAACTCGGGATGGACATCAAGCTGGAGGAGAAATCCACCGAAGGCGTGGGTACTCAGGAAGAATACGGTCCGTGGATTGAGTTCCACACGCGGCGCGAACGGAACTGGTTCGAGATTTACAAGTACCTGACTGCGACGGACCCCTCCGAGCTGACTGCGGTGCTGTTCGACGGCGTGGATAAGATGCAGCACCTGTGCTGGCGCTTCATCCGGCCTGTCGATGCCGCGCCACTCAAGGAAGAGTGGGAGTTCGCGGTTCGCGAACTCTGTCTGAACTATTACCGCCAGTTGGATTCCATCTTTGAGCAGATGGTCCAGTTGGCCGGTCCCGAAGCGACCGTGCTGCTCGCATCGGACCATGGTTTCGGGCCCACCTACGAGGTGTTCAATGTGAACACCTGGCTGGCGAAAAAGGGCTACCTGTTCTGGTCGGAGGCCGCGGCCAACCAGGAGAAGCAGACCGCGCTGTTAGGCGTGGGACAAGTTGCCCGCCATACCTGGCTGCTGGATTGGACCAGGACGCGTGCGTTTGCCACCACCCCGACATCCAACGGAATCAACATCGTGGTGAGCGAGGACGGAACAGGTCCGGGCGTACCGGCTGCGGAGTATCAGGCCTTTCGCAACCAGTTGATCGAGGAGTTGCGCGAGGTCCGTTCGCCGGAGGATGGCGAAAAGATTATCAGCGGCATCTTCACGCGGGAGGAGATTTTCCCTGGACCGAGCGGCCACCTGGGCCCGGACATCACGCTCGAAATGCGCGATGGCGGGCTGATTTCCATTCTGCCGGGCGAAGACATTGTTTCGCAACGTCCCGTGGTGAGCGGTGCTCACCGGCCGCTGGGAATTTTTGGCGCCAGGGGTCCTGGAGTGAAGAAAGGGTTCGACGCCGGCGAGATTTCCATCTTAGACGTTGCGCCAACGATACTCTATTCCTTAGGGCTACCGGTTTACAAAGACTTGGAGGGGAGAGTCCCGCAAGAGATTTTCGAGAAGACTATGTTGGAAGAGAAACCAGTTAAAGTGAGCGCCACCTCCGCGACAGGAGACGGCAAGGAAGAAGAACCGGAACCAGAAGTGGATTCCGAAACAGCGGAAATGAGCGAAGAGGACGAGCGGGTGGTCATGGAGCGCCTGCGGGAACTGGGTTATATCGAGTAACTATGCCAAAAATCGCAGCGAACGGGATCAACATCCACTACATCACCGCGGGCGAGGGTCCGGATGTCGTGTTGCTGCACGGTTTCCTGGGGAACCTAGCGGTTTGGCATCTGTACATGATGCCAATCCTGCGGCGCGAATTTCGCGTGACCACGTACGACCTGCGCGGTCATGGGTACAGCGATGTGACGCCGACGGGCTACACGCCGAAGAATATGGCGGAAGACCTGCTGCGCCTGATGGACGCCCTCAAGATCGAGAAGCCCGCGCTGATGGGCCACAGCTTCGGCGCGGACATCTGCCTGTACTTCGCGTTGAAGCACCCGGAGCGTGTGGATCGCATCCTGGGCCTGGAGCCAGGCCTCGCGGCGCTGGTGGGCGATCGGAAAGATCCCAACTGGATCGGCTGGAAGGCGTGGGTGGAGAAACTGGAAGAGAGCGGCATCACCGTTCCGGAAGACAAAAAGGCCGACGCGATGTACTTATTGCAGCTCAGCCTGGAGACGCCGAAATTCTACGGACCCGCGCGCGGGCTGCCGCGCAATCGGGAACCGCTGCTGAAGCTGATCCGCGAGACGACCTTGATTGAGGATTACGAGACGGAAGACGAGTTGACGCTCGACTCGCTTAAGACAATCAATACGCCTGTGGAATTGGTCTATGGCACCAAGTCCCATTTCCTGCCGTCGTGGGAGCCGATCAAGAACCGGCTGCCGAACTGCCAGTCCGTTCTGCTGCCGGGCGGCGAGCACTTTGGTCCGCTGGAGTTGCCCGAACTGCTAACGGAGACGACTCTGAAATTCCTGCGTACGCCGATTGATGAGCTCAATCCTGTGGGCCAGACGCGGTTGGCTTCGCTCGAAAAGTAATCGTTCCGGCGCAAGGAAAACATGAAGATACATTTCCAGGCGTCGGCGCTTCTTTCAATAGCGCTTCCTGCAGCGCTCCTCCTGGTTCAGCCCGCATTTGGGCAAACGTCCACCTTCAGCGTCACGGATTTCAGACCCCTCAACGCTGTTTCTGATGTCATGGAACAAGCGCTCGGCGCGATCCTCGCCAAGCCCGAGAGCTCCGACGCGGAAAAGACGGCCATGATCGAGACGCTGCTCGTCAGCTACAGGACGAATCAACTGGCAGAGGATTTCAAGGTGGAGCAAGCGAACGGGATGTTTTATATCACTCCGACGAAGGCACTTTCAAAGAACGGCGTCACCGTAGCTGCGTCGTCCCTGATGGCGCTGCCGGTGACTTTCCCGGCGCAGCTCCTGTCGGGTGCGGATGCAATCCAGTTGGTTCTGGATTCCGTCGGCAGGGCGGCGAACGTGAAGATCGGACAGGCCGCGGTAATATTTCTGTCGGACTAAAAGGTGATGATTGGCGCGACGGGGGAGCCGGCGCGAGACGTACTGTCCAAAATCGTGAAGGCGCTAACGGGAGCGCGCGTGAGCTACAGGCTGCTCAGCATCCCGCAGGGAAAGGGGGGCACCGACTACCTGCTGAGCATGCAGTATGCCGGGTCTGCTCCTTGGGCCAAGTCGGCGTTTGAGATAACCGGCTTCCCGTTCGGCGTAACCCCGTTGTCCGACGCGACTTCTCCAATTGCCAGCCACGCTGTTCGCTCGCCTGCGACGGTGAGGCCGGGAACGCCTGCTGGAGTTTCTCTCTTTGGTACTTCCGCGCCTGCTAAGCAGCCGAGTCAGTAGTGAGACTGGGCGGGGCGCATGGGGTTGAGCGGCGCTAAGAGAACCGGCTAACGATCAGCAGGCTGCCACCAATCGCAACCGCGTCTTCCAGCAAAGCGATCGGCATGTCTTTCCCCCCGATGGCCTTCACAAGGCGCATGCGGAGCTCGTATCCACCCAGCGTTCCAGCCACTGCGCCGAACGCGCCCAGCAAGCCCGCGGCTATCGGCGGCTGCGCGGTTCCATAGGCCAGCGCGCAGCCGCAAAATGCTCCCACCACGATGCGCCAGAGGAAAGGTCCGGGCGACTTGCGGCTGGGAGTGTGCGGCAGTTTATCGGCAATCAACTCGCCCAACGCAAGTACGGAGAGAATGTACGGCGTAGCGGCATAGCCGAGAAACTCGAGCGGCGTGCTACCCAGATGCAGCCATTTGAGCCGGGCAGCCCAACTCACCAGCGCCGGGGTAGTGATGGAGCGAAGCCCCGTGAGGACGCCGAGGAGAAACGCGTAGAGGTAAAGCGTGGCGAGATCCGCAGTGTTGAGACCCATGGTCTCCCATTCTAATCGCCCGGTGTATACAATCATTCACGGAGGAGATCCCCTTGGCCAACCACGTACCACGCCGTCAATTTCTTCAAGCCGGCTTAGCACTATCCACCTTAGGCGCGTCGAAATCACTGCGGCTCGACGCCCAGATTCTCAAATCCGCAAACGCCGGCCGCGTTCGCTTCGGCATCATCGGGGTGGGCATGGAAGGTTCAGGGCTGCTAGGCGCCGCCGTCACTTTGCCGGGTGTGGAATGCGTGGGAGCGGCGGACCTTTATGACGGCCGCCACACGCTCGCCAGGGAGATCACCGGCAACGCCGGCCTGTTCACCACGCGCCGTTACCACGAGCTTCTGGAGCGCAAAGACGTCGACTGCATTCTGGCCGCGGTGCCTGACCACTGGCACATGCGCGTGGTTGTAGATGCCTGCAACGCGGGCAAAGATATCTACTGCGAGAAGCCCATGTCTCACACCCCGGCGCAAGGGTTTGAAATGATCGACGCGGCCGAACGGAACAACCGCATTGTTCAGATCGGCTCGCAACGCGTCAGTTCCGCGCTCTGCGCCAAAGCCCGCGAGTTGTATCATGACGGTGCCATCGGGGATGTGGAGATGGTCGAACTGAGCCTCGGCCGCAACAGCCCCACCGGCGCCTGGGTTTACCCTCCACCGCTCGATCTTTCGCCTCAGAATCTGGATTGGGATACGTGGCTGAACGACGCGCCCAAAGTCCCGTTCAATCCAGAACGGTTTGCGCGGTGGCGCTGCTGGAAGGAATACGGAACCGGCGTCGGCGGCGATCTGATGGTGCATTTGATCAGCGGCATGCTCTATACGTTGGGATGGAATGAGGCCCCGAAGTCCGCATTCGCATTGGGGGGAATTTTCCGCTTTCCGGATGGCCGGAATATGCCGGATACGCACGCGGTGCTGTTCGATTATCACGGCATTCCCGTCTATGTGCGGTTGAATCTAGGTTCGTCAACTCGGGAGTTCGCGCGCTTTCTGGGACCGAAGGGGGTTATGGAAGCCACCGGGGACAGCATTCGCCTGCTGCCCCAAACGGGGCTTGACGAATCACCCAGTTACTACTCGGGTAGCTTTCCCGCGAGGATGCGCGCGGAATATGTCAACCAATGGGAGAGTGAACATCCGGTTCACTACGGCCATGAGCCGGTGACTGCGGACCAACTCTATCAGGGCCCCGACTGGGATGACTTAAAGCCGCACCTCTGGACCTTCTTTGAGGCGACTAAGTCGCGCAAGCCGGTCCCTGAAGATGCGGTTTTTGGCAACCATGCCGCCCTGGCCTGCCATATGGCGAACGCATCGTACTTCCAGAAGAAACAGGTCTTTTGGGACGAAGGCTCCCGCGCCATCAAAACAAACTAGAAGATCTTCGAGTGGTTCATCTGCGGGCAGACTCCTAAAATTGACCTAGCACTGAGTATCGTTGAGGACGTTTTATGAACTTGTTCGCGCGGCCGTTACGAATCGCATCATCCGCGGCACTTGTCGCACTCTGTCTGACAGGCGGAACGCAGAAGTACCAATATGGGCCGCGCGACAAAGCGCGCTACGCGCCCAAAGCTCTGGTTGATTTCGTGAACCCTGGCATGGTGATCACCATCAACTCCGCCCAGTTATCAAGCGCGGGCGTGATCAGCGTGGTCTACACCCTGTCCGATCCCAACGGGCTGGCTCTCGATGCGGCCGGCGCGACCACTCCGGGCGTTATTTCTCTTGCATTCGTCGCCTCTTATATTCCCAAGGGCCAGGAACAATACGTGGCGTACACCACGTCACAGGTCACAGGAGCGGTTCTCGGTACCATCACCCGCCCGGATTTTGAACTCGGTGGCACGCCCGTTCAGGTCGGTCCAGGTCAATACTCATATACTTTCCAGGCTCAGGCTCCTGCGGGATTCGATCCCACCGTGACAACGACGGTCGCGGTTGACGGCAACCGGGATCTGACGGCCTTCAACCTGGGCACGAACTACGCGGGCGCAACCTTCAACTTCGTCCCCAATGGCGCGCCGGTAACGGTAACGCGTGACGTGATCCGTACCGCGAGTTGCAACACCTGCCACGACCAGTTGGTTTTCCACGGCGGTTACGCCAATGGCATGAACATGTGCGTGCTTTGCCACCAGCCGCAGAACCAGGATCCGACCACGGGCAATTCGCTCGATCTGAAAGTGATGGCCCATAAGATCCACATGGGTTCGCAGTTGCCGAGCGTGGTTGGCACGGCGACGACGCCCGGTGTTCCCTATGAGATCGCGGGCTACATGAATTTCCTCACCAATTTTTCGACAGTGATCGATCCAGGCGACCCCCGCCGCTGCGGAGTCTGCCACAGCCTGACCACCGGCGCCGCGCAAGCCACAGCATTCCTGACCGAACCCTCCCGGGCGGCCTGCGGGGCGTGCCATGATGATGTGAATTTCGCGACCGGCGCCAACCACCCCGGCGGATTCCAGTTGGACGACAGCGAATGCGCCAACTGCCACATCCCGCAAGGCGAGACACCTTTCGACGCATCGATTCTCGGCGCGCACGTAGTGCCCGCTGATACGCCGGCGGCTTACCCGCCCAACCCGGACACCTTGATCTCAAGCGTCGTCGCCACCATTACCGGCGTAACCAACACGAATGCCGGACAGAATCCCGTGGTCGCGTTCACTCTGAAGGACATCAATGGCAATCCCCTCGCGCTTTCCAGCTTGGGAGGCCTCCAGTTCACCATGGCCGGTCCCACCACCGATTACGGCTACACCAGCTTCGGCAGCACCGTCACCACCCCCGGATACGACGGAGAGGACGGCACCAAAGGCACGTGCGACGGAAGCGGCAACTGCACGTATACGTTCATCAACGCGATTCCGGCGAGCGCCACGGGGACCTATGCGATCGGAGTCGAGGCCGTGAGGACGGAGAGCATTCTCCCGGGCACCAACGCAGCCCAGTCAGTGGAAAGCGGAAGTCCAAATCAGATTTCCTACTTCTCGGTCGATGGCTCTCCGGTGACGCCCCGCCGCACCGTCGTTGCGCAGGCCAACTGCAATCAATGCCACGTCAATCTCTCCCAGCACGGGGCCCGGCGGAACGTGCCCGAATACTGCGTGATGTGCCACAATCCGTCCGACACCGACTTCGCAGAGCGTCCCGCTGGCTCCACGCCGCAGACCATCAACATGGCCGTGATGGTTCACCGCATACATGACGGGGTTAATGTGGTTCCCGCCGGTGGCCAGCCCTACATCATCGATGGCTACAAAGGGAGCGTCAACAACTTCTCCGGCGTGCTTTACCCGGCCATGAGCCCATCGGGCGACGCCCCCTATCTGCAGAATTGTGCAATGTGTCATGTGAATGGCTCCGAGCAGGTTTTGCCGGTGGGCCTGAATCAGGTGGTCGATCCCCAGGGTTGGATCAATCCGGTGCAGGCCACTGCGTCGGCTTGCAGCGGATGCCACGTGTCCAAGGCCGAGGCGTCCCACTTCCTGGCCAACACCGACTCGTTGGGTGAGAGCTGCACGGTGTGCCATGCCGCCGGTGCGGCATACGCGGTTGACGCGGTCCACACGCAATAGGTAGCCGCGCAGGCAAACGTTCTGGAAGTCACGGCGGCCCTCGAAATGCCCCAGACTTTCTGTGTTCAGAATCAATGCGTTCAGGATGGGAACGGCGACTGCTTTAGTCGCGATGGGATTGTTGGCAGGCTGCGCGTCGACGCCTCAGGACAACATCCACAAAGCGCTCGTGCAGGCCGGGTTGAAAGATGTTTCCGTTTCCGCGGACCGGACGAAGGGCGTCGTAACGCTCAGCGGTCATGTGGCGGCGGATGCGGACAAAGCCCGCGCCGCTCAAATCGCTCAATCCATCGCCACCGACCAGGTGATTGCCAATGAAGTTGCCGTGCTGCCTGCAAAAGATCCGGGCTCCACAAAGACCGTGTATGCGGACCTCGATAAAGGGATCGACAACAACCTTGACGCAGCTCTCATTTCGGGCGGTTTCAAGACGGGCATCCATCATTCCGTAACGACGGGAGTTGTGACCTTAACCGGAACCGTTGATACCGAAGCCCAGCGGTCGCAAGTGGAAGCCATCGCCAAAGGCGTTCCCAATACGCTGCAAGTGGTCAACGAAATCCAGACTCGCCACGAGAAGGCGACCTCTTCCACCTAACCGCCCGGCTAAACGGACAACAAGTATTTCGCAAGCGGACTGATGCGACCGAGCGTTTCCGGCAGCATGCGCGCAGCCAGATCAGCGCCCGTCGGCGCGCAACGGCGGATATACGCGCCTTGTATGGAACGTCTCGGGCCGTCCGACCGATTCACCGTATGTCCATCCCACACGGAGCCGTTGAAGACGATCATGGAACCCGCTGGGCCGCACGCCAGAACTTGCCCTGGGTAATCCGCTTTCAGGTCTTCGGGAAGGTCGTTCGGAACACCGGAACACCGGTGTGAGAAGGGCACAAATCGGGTGGCGCCGTTGTCCTCGCGGAAGTCGTCGACCATGAAAGCGCACAGCGCGGGACGCTCCCGCCAGGTGCAGAAAACAATCGCGTCCCGCTGCGTTGTGCGCGATGTTTACTGAGAAGATGAAGCCCACCATCGTCCAGCCGTGACTGTCGCGCGCGAAATCAACGTGAAGATTCTGGGCGGGCAGTTTGGGAGGTACCGTCCGGGCGTTCATCGTACTCAGCCGGAACGGCTCATTGATGATGCGACGGCATGCCTCAAGGACGGGCGGATATATGTAGAGCTCATCGAACGCCGCCCCTCGATTCACATCTTTCACCCTGGTGGTGGAACTCCCGACCTTTATGTCCGGCGCGGTGTCTACGGTTGCGTCGTAGGCGGCGGACAGCCCGGCGAGACCCTCGTCCGGTACCGGACCTGGAATGATGGTGAACCCAGCCTCGTCCAAATCAGGAAGCCGGGCAAACGGCGGAGTAGTCACGGATGAAGATACTGCGGCTGATCACGTCATAAGAAACCACTCGATAAGCGGGCCGGTTGAAGCGGCAAGCCACTTCGTCGCGACGGGCGGCCCCAGGATCGTTCAGGAACACGACGCGCGCCGTTCTCCACTCCGCCTCATTCCAGTTCGCATGCTTCGGGGCGAAGTCCGGCCCCGTGCTGCTCAGAAAAATCAAGGGTGGAGTGGGAGGCTCCGCGGCGGAACGGTAGACGAGCCGCCAGGGCTCCAGACGCAATTCGATGTCTCGAATGACGACCACGAAAAAGGTCGCTTGAATGCCGAACAAAACCAGCAGCCCGAGGGCCGCTTCCCGAGCGCGGATCTGCCACCTGGAACCGAGCAACAAAAAACCTCGGACGGCAACGATACAGAGAAGCGCATAACCCTCGTAGTAGTAACGCTCTCCATCCAGGCTAGCCGATGGCTCGTTTTGCGTGAGGTGAGCAATCACGAGCAGCGGGAGGGGAAGAGCCAGACAAATCAGTTCCCTGCGGAACTGGCATTCATAACGGCCGGCATAGGCCGCCGCAACCAGGACGAACGGGAAGGTGGACCATAACGTGTCCGTCCATGATGCGCGCCAAAACGAGCCCAGGTTGGCGACGATCCGCAGAGGATCGAGCGTCATGTTGTCGACTTGCGTTAATCCCCTGCTCAAGGCGTACGGGGAAACAAGCGGGCTTCCGGTGTAGAGGAAGTTGATGACGCAAAACAGGGCTACCGAGAGCAGCCCGGCGCATGCGATGATCCCAATCGACGGCCAGAGCAGCCGCTGCCTGCTCCAGAATGCGTACAGGATATATCCGGTGCAAACCAGCGCGACTAAGGCCCCCGTAAAGGGCCGGATTTCGGTGCCCACCACGACGAACGCAAAGCCCAGGAATACCGCACCCAATCGTTCCGTGCGCGCGGCGTGAAACAGTGAGGCGAAAGCCGCGGCCCCAATCACCGCCGCCAGGCCGTGCGACATAAACCCAACCGACTGCAGCAGAGTGTAGCCTGATGTTCCGGCCACAAGAACCGAGAGCGTTTGAGTGGGCACTCCCCAGGGACGCGCCAGCTTGTTCACAAGTAGCAGAAGAAGCACGCCGAGTATTGGGTTCACGAGCCACGGACACCGCAGCAGGTAACCGGCAGCGAGGACGAATGGCCATCCAGGCGGGTATTTCGAGAACCACCCGCGGCTGCTGTCCACCTGCTGCTCGAAATAGATCTCAGGGGGAGTTTTCGCCGGGTTCACAACGGCCCCCGGCATCGGCTCCGCCTTCATGCGTCCCGAGGCGAAGATTCGTGCTTGAAACTGATAGGCGGATTCGTCCGATATCGTATGCCCGTGATCGTAGGAGAACCCGACCGCGGCTGCGGCCACGCCGAAAATCGCGATCACCAGCAAGCGGCAGTCGGGAACCCGAAACGTTTCCGGTGCGCCGGTCCGGCTGCTGCGCCAAAACCAAACGAGCGCCGGCAGAACGGCGGCGTACAAACCAATCACGCAAACCGAGCGGGAATGCGGGTAGTGCGCCCAATCGAGCGTAATTCTGAGAAGAACAACGGCTACGGCCGCGAGAACGATGGCGAAGAAGGATGTGGATCTGAGATTCCGGCCCATTCAGGAAGCCAGAGGGGAAGGGACGGGCAGCCGGGCTGCCCGCAATTACTTTTGGAGCCCTTGCAGAACCTTCTCGATGCCGAGTTTATCGATGGTCTTCATGGCCCTGGCGGAAACGCGCAGGCGGACGAAGCGGCCTTCGGACGGCAACCAGAAGCGCTTTTCATGCAGGTTCGGCAGGAACTTACGCTTGGTCTTGTTGTTGGCGTGGGAAACTTTATTGCCGCTCATCGGCTTTTTCCCGGTAATTTCACAGACTCTGGCCATAACCTAGACAGTGTAGCAGATCCTGTCACTCCCTTTGGCGGCCCGGACCGTCTTGTTATACTTGGGCCAAATTCTGCGGAGTCGCGGCCATGGAACGTCCCCCGATCTTTCTGAATACCGTTGTATCTGCTTTCTGCTTTCTGGCGCTCACAGTACAGTCCTTTGCCAGCCCAGGGTTCGGCCTTGTCCGCAAGAAGGATGTGGTCTTGCGCACCCGCTTTCCGGCCGCCGTGAGGCTCGCCAACACCACAGTGGCATTCACCGGCGGAGTCACCAACCGGGAGTACTCCCCAGTGGAAGAGAGTCTTCTCACCACCCTCGAAACCGAGCTTCTGAAGAACGAGAAGACGCTGACTAAGAAGAACGCCCCGGCGGACGCGGTGTGGACGTTGAACGTGAAGGTAACCGGTTATTCGCTGCCGAATCCGCAACAAACCACCACGACCGCCGGTAAGACTTCCACCACCATGGTGCACTGGGTGGGCTCGTTGAACGTCGCCTACCAGGCGCGCGATCGAAGCGGCCGCACGCATGATGCGGGCAACGTTAACGGAAACTACGATAAAACTTTCAACGGGGCGGGCGCTGGGGCCCTCTCTTCCCTGTCGCACCTGCCGGGGCTTGGGCACCATGCCGCACAGGGCGAGAAACCGCCGCATACCACGGAGGACGTGAAGCAGATCCTGATCCGGGACGTGGTTTCGCAAATCGCATCCTCATTGGGGAACACCACCAAAGATCTGCCGGTGCAAGTCGCGACGGGTGAGGAAAACCTGAACGAGGCCGCCACTTTCATGGGCGACAAACTCTGGTCGCGAGCGGTGGATAAGCTGGAGGCCACGCCCGCGTTTGCGAAGCCGGAAGACGAAGCGTTCCGGCAATATGATTTGGGATTGGCGTACGAAGCGATGTCGTACGAATCCGCCGATTTCTCCGACCAGCGCCAGAACATCTATAAGGCGGCCGAATATTACGACAAAGCTTTGGAACTGCGGCCCAAGGAAAAGTATTTTGTGGATTCGGTGGCCCGCAGCAAGGAAGCCGTCGCGCGCTACAAAGCCATCGAAGACCAAACGCCATCGTCGAAGCAGGCGGGCGGCCGAAAAGTGACTTCAACAGTCAAGTCCAGTGCGGCCGCCACGCCGTCAAACGCCAGGCCGTCAAACGCAAAGGTGATTCGCATCGGCGATGTGATCGAGATGTTTACGGAAGGTGTTCCACAGGATCAGATCGCCGACGTGATTCGCAACTCTCCGGTTGAATTCGATCCGCACGACAAAGACACCGCCATCTCCATTGCGAAGGCGAAGCTGCCGGTTGCGCTCCAAAATGAACTGCGGACCAAGGTGGGCGCTCCGCGGATCGGATCACGGACAACGGCCAAGACTCCGGCTGCCGCGCCAAAATGACGCGGCGGAGATTATTTGCGCTGGGCGCGGCCGCGCTCAGCCTGCGCGGCCAGACTGTGAGCGACCGCGTGGGCGCATCGAGAGACCTGGTTTGCCAGGGCCTCGAGCTTTTGTCGACCCGCTCGTCCCCGCACGAGATTGCCGGGGCGCTGGGCTTTTTCACCAGGGCGCTCGATCAATATCCCAGCCTCGGCGACGCGCACTACTATCGCGCATTGTGCCGCAAGAAACTGAATGTCAATCCCGGCAGCGTGGTTTCCGATCTCGAAGCCGCGGAACGTTATCGGTCCGATGCATGGCTGGAGAAGCGCGATCCGTTCACTCTGGCGGTTCCCCGCAATGACGAGAACCTTGCCGCGGTGGGAGACAAATGGGCACTCGTCGTTGGCATCAGTCAGTTTCAGCCGGAGATCGGGGCTGAAAATCTCAGCTTCGCCGACCAGGACGCCATGGCGATGGCGCAGGCGCTGGCGGACCCCGGCGTCGGCCGATTTACCGCGAAGAATGTATTTTGCCTGACCAACGACAAGGCAACCACTTCAGCGATCAAGGCCAAACTAAACCGGATTGCGACGGTGGCGAAGCCGGAAGACATGGTGTTGGTCTACGTGTCGACCCACGGCTCGTCACGTTCCGACGATATCAAGCAGGTGAGCTACCTCTACACTTACGACACGGACGTCACCAGCCGCGATCAGATTTTCGGCACAGCGCTTCCCATGGTGGATGTGGCTGGGATCATCCGGACGCGCTGCCGGGCCGAGCGGACCGTCGTGGTTTTCGACACCTGCCACAGCGGAAGCGGCGCAGGCTCAGATACGCTCTCGCAGGACGATTTCGACCGGCTTCGGGACGGCGCGGGGCGCTATGTCCTGAGTTCCTGTGATGCCAACGAGAAGTCCTATGAGACTGACGGACATGGGTGCTTTACCGCGAGTCTGTTGCGCAACCTGCGCGAGCGGCATGGGTGTATCCCCATCAACAACCTGTTCACCGCGGTCCAGAAGGATGTCTCCGACACGGTGATGAAACGCTTCCATAAATCCCAGCGGCCCGTGATGGCGCAGAGCGAACATTCCGCGGAGATTATCCTCGGTGCGCGGCCCGGCGGCGGGCCGGTTTGTGCTTAGGCTCCTTTTCACTTTTCCAAAGGTCACCATTCCAAAGATCGATCAACTGGTGAATCAGAACGCCAAAGATGAGGCTGGCAAAGCTGAACATATAGTTCTTGCCCAGGAACAAGTAAACGGCCGACCACAGTAGCGCGACCGCGAAAAGGCTACCCGAGACGGTCACCAGCACTCGATTCTGCTTGAGCAGTTCCTCAAGCACGAAGAACGCCATCAGCATCATGGCCCCGGTAACCAGATCCAGGCCGAAACTTACATACGGTTTGACTTCCCCCAGCCCGGAGCCGCTGATTTCAGCCTCAACTGCGCGGGCATTCACCACAATTCCCGAATCGCGGCCTCCGGGCGTTTCATAGAAGTCTCCCGAACTGGCGAATGTACCGCCCAGCAGAACGATCTTTCCCGCCGTCAGTTGTTTGAGCACATCCCGCTTCCCTTCTGAGATGCCGAACTCGCGCGGCAATGCACGCTTGGAACAGGAGAAAAAGTCGAGCACGCTGTAGGAGACGGTCCTGGTCCCCACCGGAAGAAAAACCTCGCTTCTATTGGGCACGGACGGACACGGGTTGCGCTCACAAAAGCGATCGCCGATCTTTCGCGCCCAGGTTTCCCGGTTGACGCTGAGGCCGGAAGATTCCGGGTCGGCCGAAATTCCCAGTTCGCGAGGGAAGCGCCGCAGCTTGTGGTCTTCCTCGGTTGCGTAAACCGCGGGGCCCCACTGAACGTCTTGCCGGTCTTCCAGTTCCCCTGGATCAAATCCCAGGACGCGCGTGGGCTTGATCACGAGTTCAGTAGGCTCGCCGGCGAACCATCCAAACAGATTCGGAACGGTTGCATGAAACTTTCGATCCACACCCGCGATCCACACCGTCTTCGTTTGGAAGCCTTTCAACTCGTTCGCCAGGTTGCGGTAAGCGCCGGCGTACTTCGGATCGTCCGTCAGGATATCGATGCCCACTACGGTGGGCTCCAACTGGACGATCTGCTTCACCAGCCCGGAAACGGTGGACGCATTCATCGGAGGAGTGGGGTCGAAGCAGTCTCTATGGGTGGCATCATCAATGTCCAGAATCACGACGGAGCCTGAAACGGAGGGAAGGTGTGAACCCGCGAGGCGAAGCCAGCGATCCTCTAACCAACCTTCGGGTCCCGCCAGAATTCCGGTGTACTCCAGGACGGCCATCAGAATGGCCAGGAGAAGAATGATGCCAAGATCTTTCGGCTTGAAAATATGCCGCCAGTTACTGTGACGCATCGCTGAACCCGGCGCTTAATCCGGCGAGTATCGCGTGGCGCGTCGTTGCGATCACGGCGGGGCTGACGCCGGACTTGGAAAGGTCGTCGAGCCACGGCCGGTTCTCCTTCCATTGTTTCGTCAAGCGATTGAAATCGTTCGGCGGCGCGATCAGAATCCACGCGGCGACGGCGTCGGGGTCGGCCGTGCAGGAGCCGCTCGCATCCCCAACTTCTTTTTCCAGCGTGTAAGCGCCGGCAGGTATGCCTTTCCGCGCGACCAGGCCTTCAGGCTCCTCTTCGCGATTCCAGTTCATCCGGAATCGCACTGGCGCGGGCTTGCCGTTAGCGCCCAAAGCGCTCAGGCTGAAGCAATAGTCGCCTTCAAGAACGCGCGTCAGCGCCGGCGCCAGATGTAGCTTGTCCCCATCGGCGAGAATCACCGCGTCACTGGGATTGCCCCCTTCGCGCACGCCGGCTGTGATGGGTGGCGGCGATCCGCGGGTCAGCCACCCCATCAGTTTTTCGCCAAAATCGGGCGCGGCCTGCGCTTCACTTCCCATCTGTTTATCCATGCGCTTCACCTTGGCGTCCTCCACGTTGGTGGAACAAACCGGGACATTGCACGGGTATCGCAGGCAGGTATAGGAGAGCAAACCTTTGTTTCGGCAACTCAGCAGCAAGTCACCCGGTCCAGAGGCCGTCAGGGTCGCGGTGGGCGGCAGGTAATCCCCCGTCTGAATTGCGGTTAACCCCATTTTCCAGCTCTTGGCAGCGAGCAGGACGCCGACCGGCCGGCTGTCGCCTTCCGTCTGCCGGGACTGCGAATGCAGGGCTGCCGCAAGAACAGGCACGACAAGGCACATCACCACGGTTCGCATCGGTTCTCCCCTGCTTTGGGTTACAGTACCACTCCCGTTCCGGCGACCGCAAGCCTGCCCGGCATTACCGCAGCACGAGTCGTCGTTCGTATGCGGCACAGATAATGATGCGCCGTTATATACAGCGTCGATCCATCTTCACCCCAGGCGCAGTTGGAGGTTCGCTGACCAGTCTCGATGCGCCCCAGCACCTTCCCGCCCGGTGCGATCACAGAAACCCCACCGGGTCCCGTGGCAAACAAATTCCCGCTCGCATCCACCTTCATTCCATCCGGCAGCCCGGGCGATCCTTGCCTGGCCGCGGCCGTCACATCCAGAAATACCGCGCCAGGGCCCAAAGTTCCATCCGGTTCCGCCGGATACTTCATCCAAACCGCGCGCTCTGGATCGGAATTCGCCACGTACAATGACTTCTCATCCGGCGAGAACGCGAGCCCGTTGGGCCGCGTCAGCTCGCGCGTGAGCAGCGTCACCGCGCCATCCGCCGCAAGACGGTAAACACCGCAGAAATCCAGTTCGCGGCGCGGATCTTCAAAATTCTTTGGCAACCCATACGGCGGATCGGTGAAGTAAAGATCGCCGCTCGATTTGAAGCACAAATCGTTTGGGCTGTTCAGCCGCTTGCCATGGTACGCGTCCGCCAAAGTGCGCTTGCCGCCATCGGGATAGAGCCGGGAGATGCGACGGTCGCCATGTTCGCACAGAGTGAGCCGGCCTTCATGATCCAGGGTGAGTGCGTTGCTGCCCGGCTCACGGCCGTAATCCACCGTTCCCGTAAATCCGGAAGGCTTCAGGAACAGGCTGAGCCCATCGGCCTCGCTCCACTTCATGATGGAGTTTCTCGGGATGTCCGAGAACAGCAGATAGCCGCCATCCGCGATCCAGATGGGTCCTTCCGACCATTCAAATCCCGACGCCAGCATTTCAATGGGCGTGCCGGGAGCCACTAATTCGTCGAGGCGCGGGTCCAGCCGCACGATGCCGCCCATCGTGGGACGTTGGGGAGTTTTGGTCTGCATCACATTCCTGTTTATCATGTCGCACCGCGAGCGGTCGCCAGCATAGCCAGCACCTCGCGGCAGCGCTCGCGCTCCGGTCCATCTGTCGACACATTCAATCGATACGAGGCCCAGTGCAGGCACGCCGCATCTGGAGCGACGCCCCGTTCCAGCAGAAACGCGACAACTTCCTTGCGGCCGTATCCACACGCAAACCGCAAGCCGGCTTCTTTCTGTACCTTGCTCGCGGAATCGAACCCGCGTTCCACTTCGTCAAGCCGCCCCAACCCCGCGCCTTCTTCAAAATCCACCGGTGCGCCGCGGCTCGCCAGAAATTCGGCGGCGACGGGTTGTCCATTGGCGAGGCAGCTTCTGAGCGAGCCAGGCGGGATTCCCGCGCCGCGGTCAAGCAACACCTGAAGCAAATCGATCTGCACGCCGGCTTGTTCGGGATGGACGCTGGTCGCCACCAATCCCAGCGCCGTCGATCCGCCTCCATAGGCATCCGACTCGGCGTTCACATCCGCGCCCGCATCCAGTAGTATTTTTGTGATCTCTAGGATGTTCGGCGGCGTCTTCTGCCGGAAGTCTTCCACGCCATTGGCCGAGACATAGTGCAGCAGAGTGGACCGGTGTTCACGCGTCGAGCGCTCCCGCGCCAGCTCCGGATTGCGGTTCAACAACCGCTTCAGAACGGCATCATCGCCCGCGATGATCGAGTCGGCCGCCGCCTCGAAGTTCGCCACGCTCGATCCGTCGCTGGAGAGGGCCTCGATGTGTTTAGCGAATTTCGGCCAAGTGGCGAACCCGTGTTCGCGCGCGATAAAGAATTGCGCGCCCGCCAGCTTGCACGGCGGTTTCCTGAAATTGATCCATCGTCGCTCGGTGCGTTCCGCGTTGCTGCCAAAGCGCCCGGCCCACTCGCGAATGGCTCTCGGGTCGTCTGATTCGCAAGCCGCCTGGAAATCCTTGGCGAGCTTTCGATATTGCGCCAGGTTGGGGCGAAGGGGTAGAGGAATTGCGTCGGACATACGAATCTCCTTTCAACTGCGTGCCTGGAATCCGCAAGAGTCAGGCTGAAAGAAAGTTCGTAGCTTTCAGTGATGTTTCAGTGGGTGGGCACGGCCCTTTCCGCGGACAGGATGCGCCCCTCGCGCTCCCTTGTTTTTATCACAGTGCTACTGCGCCCTCACCGGTCGTAAAGAAATAAAGTATGGCTGCGCCCGGTGCCATCGTCCTCGACCGTTTCAATCTTCGTCGGCCGCCAGTTGCGAAACTCGAAATCGTGCGCCACCACGCGGGAGCCGTGCTTCATCTCGCGCTCCAGAATCGGCTGCATCAAGTCGTTCGTTTCCGGCAGCATGTAGACCGTAATCAGGTCGTAGGAGGAGTAGCGCTGTTTCAAAATATCGCCGTGAATAATGTGCGCGGTGGAAAATAAATCAAGCTTCCGAATGCGCTCTACACTCTCACGGAACAGCGTGTCGTCCAGTTCAATGCCGGTTGCGTTGGCGTGATATTCACGCGCCGCCGCAATCACAATCCGGCCATCCCCGCTGCCCAGATCGCACATTTTTTCCCCGGCTTTCAACTGGCCCAGCCGCAGCATGCGCTCCACAATCGTGTCCGGCGTGGGAAGATATGGCGCCAGAATCGCGGACGGTGGGTCATCCGCCTGCTGAAAAGCCAGGAACAAAGCGAACAAAGGCGCGAGGAACAACATGGAACGGTTTCAATTTACCACTTCCCCGAAACCGCTATTCACTCCGTAGCGCCACCGCCGGGTCCACGCGGGACGCGCGGCGTGCCGGAACGTACCCCGCCAGCATGGCGACCGCGCCCAGCAACAGCACTGTACCGGCAAACGTCGGGGGGTCGGCCGGACTGATCCCAAACAGGAGCGAGCTAATCCACCGCGCCACCACCACCGAAGCCACTGCGCCGACGCCGATCCCGGTCAACGCGAGGCGCAGCGTTCTTCCAATCACGCTCATCTGCAATTCTCCCGGCGAAGCGCCCAGCGCCATGCGGATTCCAATATCCCGCGTCTGGCGGGCCACCGAATAAGAGATCACGCCATAGATTCCCAACGACGCGAGCAGCAACCCCAGCGTCGCGAAAGCCGTCACCATCAGGACAAAGAAGCGCCGCGGCGATCGAGACCGGTCCACCAGTTGCTGCAAGGGCTCGAAGTCCGTCGCCGTCTGGTTCGGATTCATGGACCGCAGCGTGGTTCGCACCGATGGCGCAATCGATTCCGGCGGCAGCTTGGTGCGCATGATCAGTTCCAGTCCGGCGGACCCCGCCTGGGTAATCGGTAGGAACATTTCGTTGCCGGCCTGCAGTTCCACGCTGCTCTCGCGAATATCCCCCACCACGCCGATAATCCGCGCGTCTGTACCGCCGGCATGGGCAATCCTGCCGACCGGGTCGAGACCCGGCCAAAGATGGCGCGCCGCTGCCCGGTTGATCAGCAACACCTTCTCGCTTTTATCGGTATCGGCCCAGTTGACATCGCGGCCGCCCTGCAGCCGCATGCCCATCGCGTCCAGATAGCCCGGCGTAATCACATAGACGAACGCGCTGGGGTAACCGCCGGGCGGATAGGTCTTCCCTTTGGGCGCCAAACCCCACGCCCGGTTCTGCGCCAGAGGAAGAGAATCCGTGATGCCCGCGGCCTCGATTCCTGGAACCGCCTGAACGCGGTGCAGCACCTCCTGCAACCCCGACGCGGGCCCGTCGAAATCGACGCGCAACGCGATCGCCCTGGTTGGCTGGAATCCCAGATCCACATCGAGTAGTTGCAGAAAGCTTCTGAGCAACAACCCCGCACCCACCAACAGGACGCACGCCAGCGCCACTTCAGAAACCACCAGCGCTGCTCGGAAGCTGCCGTGGCCCCGGCCTTCGCTCGATCCGCGGGAAGCCTCCTGCAGCGCTTCCTGCATCTTCCCGGCGGCGGCTCGCAATCCCGGCGCAAGCCCGAACAACACCGCCGCCCCTACCGTCACCAGGATCGTGAACGCCAGCGCAGTCCCATCGACACGCACGTCCTGCAGCAGCGGAAGGGCGATCTTGCCCGACGAAGCCAGATAGCGCGTCAATGCGAAAGCGAGCCCCAGTCCGAACACCGCGCCACCGCTGGCCAATACCAGACTCTCCGTCAGAAGCTGGCGAACAATGCGCCCGCGCCCCGCTCCCAATGCGCTCCGCAGCGCAAATTCCTTGGCTCTCGTTGCCGACCTCGCCAGCAGCAGATTCGCCAGATTCACGCACACAATCAGCAGAATCAATCCCACCGCGCACCACACCACCATCAGGGAGCGGCGCAGCTTCCCGCTCACATACTCCTTCAATCCATCGAGGCGCGCGCGGAACTCGGAATACCACTCGGGATGCGCTTTCCTCAGCGCGGGCTGCAGCGAGGCAAACTCTGTCCGGGCGTCGTCCACCGTCAGGCCGGGTTTCAATCGCCCGATGATCGCCAGCGTATTACCGTAGGTTCGGATATCGTCCATCACGCAGGGCACATAGAAATCCACCCGCGTGCCCGGCGCGAATACCGAGCCGAAATCCCACGAAGCGGGGAGCACCCCAACCACGGTCACCGCGTCGCCATTCAGCGTGAGCGATTGCCCCACCATCTTCGGATCGCCGCCAAAGCGCTGCAGCCACAGAGCATGGCTCAGCAGGAGCGCGCGCCGTCCGTTTTTCTGGCACTCCTCTTTCACGAATTGCCGTCCCAGCACGGGTTCAACGCCCAGCATCGGGAAGAAGTTTTGCGCCACCGGCAATCCCACCAGGCGCGCCGGCTCGCCGCGTCCTGTCAATTTGTAATCGTTGAAACCAAAGAAGGCAAAATAAGCCGTCATGTCCTGGAACGAATGGTTTCGGCTGCGCATCGCCTCAAAAACGGCCACCGGGAATGTTGCGGAGGAAAGCCCTTCATGCCCCTCCTGGTCTTCCACCCACACCAACTGGCTCGCGTCCCGGAAAGGCAAGGGGCGCAGTAGCACCGTATCGACCACGCTGAACACCGCCGTATTCGCGCCAATTCCCAGCGCCAGTATCAGCACCGCAATCGTGGTGAACCCGGCATCGCGCCGCAGCGTTCGCAGCGCGTAGCGCACATCCTGTTGCACGGTATCCAGCCACGGAAGTCCGCGCGCTTCGCGATGAATCTCCTTCGCCGCTTCCATTCCGCCGAACCGCACCATGGCTTGACGGCGCGCTTCACCGGCGGACATGCCGCGCGCCAGGTTCTCTTCAATCGCGAGATCCAGATGCGCCGCCATCTCCTCATTGAAATCGCCGTCCAGCTTGCTCTTCCGAAAAAAGGACCGCGCGCGGCCCGCGAATTCGCGCAATGCATCGATCATGAATTTGCCTTCTCTGCGGTCATGGACAGCACGCGTGCCATCACATCCGCCAGCCTCTGGTGATACGCTGCTTCCGCAGCCAGTTGTTTACGCCCCGTTCGCGTGATGGCGTAAAATTTGGCCTTCCGGTTGTGATCCGAAACACCCCACTCCGCCGATATCCAGCCGCGGTTCTGCAGCCGGACAAGTGACGCGTAGATCGTCCCCTGGTTCAACAGCACTTGCTCTTCACTCACCTGCTCGATGCGCCTGGCGATTCCGTATCCGTGCTGCGCGCCCATTGCAAACAGGGTGTGCAGCACCATAACGTCCAGCGTGCCTTGCAATAAGTCGATTTTTCCGTCCTGTGCGGTTGCCACAGGAATAGATACGCAAACAAATCGAAAAGGTTTGCAAGAAAAAAAGCTTGCAGGAAGATTCGGCCTACAGGTCAGGATCCCTCAATCTCACCCACGCCATCAACGCAAAAGCGCCCATCACAAATATCGAGATCACCGCACAGGCCCCGGTGATATCGGTGACGCGCCAGGTTTCTCCCGTGGCGTCGGAAACAAACGCCGGCCCCGCCCGCGGAATGGTCAGTAGCACATTCCCAGCCGCTGAAACGGCGTAGAAAATCACCGGCAACCGCCAGTGGCTGCGCGCCGGTTCCGGCCTTTGAGGACGGTGCCGCAAATACAGCGCGAACAACTGGTAGAAACAAAACACCGTTAAGTACCATCCGAAAAAATTAGACGCGGGAACGCCGAAGTAAGCGCCGCCATCGCGCCAGATCCACGCGTGCAAAAGCGTGGACCACACCGGGTCCATCGAAAGGTCCCACGCCGTCATGAGAAAGGCCGCCATCAGCGGCGTCGATATCACGCGCGACCCGGCAAGAGGAAGCTGTTCGTCTCCCAGAATCGTGCGAGCCAGGGTCCAAGCCAGATAGGCCATCCCCACATACGCCATGCCCAGCAGCACGGGGACAGCGAAGATCTTCGGCCCCATCAAATCCGTAAAGTTGTAATGTCCAAAAGGAAACCCGGTGAGCACGCCCAGATTTTCAAACGCGTTCCCCACCACCAGGCACAAGGAAAAAAATGCGAGCATGCCGCGCCACCCATACACGCGCACCCCATGAACCCAGGCGAAAACCGCCGGCGGGAATACATGCAGCGCCACCACCCCCAACGCAGCCACGCGGCCCGGAAACACTTGCAGGATTCGCGAAGCGGCGTAGATCGCAATCAGCGCCCAAAGCGCAAATTTCATTCTTCGAGTAATCGCCCCACGCGCTCCAGCAGCGCCTCCGGCGTGAAGAAGTTAGGTAGGAACTCCTGTTCTGAAAACCCGGAAACTCCGCTCAGAACTTCCCGGTCAAAATGGGAGATCAAAAGCGTCCTCGCTTCGCGCGCGGAAGCCTCCACCCGCTCAGCCAGATGAACGCCGCTCTCCCCCGCGAATAGAACCTCGGTGACGATGAGATCAATGGTCGCGATGCTATCCGCAATCAACTCCGCTTCCTCGACGGAGGCTGTGGTCAGCACGGCATAGCCATTTTCGTTAAGAATACTCTTGGTTCTGTGACGCCGTCCACTATCGTGGTCCACCACCAGAATTACTTTGAGCCAGGCTGCGGGCGCGGGCTCACTTTCCTCCAATATGCTCTTTAGTTTGAGCCGCAGCGCCTCCGCCCCGAATGGCTTTTGCAGAAACGGCATGGGCTGGGGCAGACTTAATTGGCTGAATATTCCCCCGCCCGACATAAAAAGCCCTCTAATTTCCGGCCGCGTCCTCTTGATCTGCCGATAGGCGGAAAAGCCATCCACCTCCGGCATATCCACATCGGTCAACAAGACGTCTATGGTGCGCGGTTCGGCCAGCGAAACCTGCACCGCGTCCCTGCCGTTGGCCGCCATCAGCACGCCGTAACCGGCATTCTCAAGGAAAGAGCGGATCAACGTGCGGATCATCGGCTCATCATCCGCAAGGAGAATCAGTGGCCTCGGTTCAGTGGAGTTCAGTGAAGCACCGCCATGGGCGCTGAACCCGCCCGGCAGGCTTGCCGGCGAAGTTGACGCCTTACTTTTTATACGAACCTAAGGTATCACAAGAAATGCTATAAATTACGAATTAATTCCGCATCCACATTTCCGCCGGATAAAAGAACTCCCACTTTCTTAAGGCCTCCGGGCAATTTCCCGAACAAAGCCGCCGCCGCGCTAACGGCTCCGCTCGGCTCCACAAGCAATTTCAGGCGATAGAGAACCCGGCGCATCGCTTCCAGAATTTCCTCTTCGCTCACGAGAAAAATCTCCTCCACAAGACTTTGTATGACCGGAAAGGTCAGCACGCCCGGAGAGAGCGTTCGCAACCCATCGGCAATCGTGTCGGGAGGCGGAATCGTGATGCGTCTCCCCGCCCTGACGGATTGCCAGACGTCATTCGCCCGCTCCGGCTCCGCGCCAAATACGCGGATGGCTGGATTCATTTCCCTGGCGATCGCCGCGCACCCGGAAATGAAACCGCCTCCGCCCACGCACACCACCAGAGCATCCAGACCCGGAACGTCCTCTATCAGTTCCAGCGCAGCCGTTCCCGCGCCGGCCATGATCAGGTGATGGTTGTAAGGCGGCACAAGTGTGCCTCCGGTTTCTTCCAGAATGCGCCCGGCGATCTGCTCGCGATCTTCCGTAAGGCGGTCGTAGCTGATGATCCGCGCCCCGCGTTCCCGAGTTGCCTCCACTTTCGCTCGTGGAGCATCCGACGGCATCACGATGGCCGCCTGCACACCCAGGTGTTCGGCCACAATCGCCGTCGCCTGCGCATGGTTTCCGGAAGAAAACGCCACCACTCCCCGCTCCAGTTGTTGCTTCGGTATCGAGAGAATGCGGTTCGCCGCTCCGCGAATCTTGAACGCTCCCCCGCGCTGCAAGTTCTCGCATTTGAAGAAAAACTGTCCCCACTGGACCACCGGCGTCCGGTAAATCAACGGCTGAATGCGCACGGCGGCCTCGCGAACCCACGCCCCCGAAAAATCCCCCGCTTCCGACATTATCAATGAGTCTGCCACATTACCCTGGCGCTGGACACGGCTCCCGCGAAATGCTAACTTTCCTATTCCTGATGACTAAAGTTGCTCTGATCTCCGGCGTTTCCTCCGGTCTTGGTCTTGAAACCGCCATCTTATTGGCAAAGCGAGGGTTCCGTGTTGTCGGAACCATGCGCGACCCTTCCAGGGGAAGCGAACTGGGAAAGGCCGCTACCGCCGCGGGGGTGGGTATAGACGTCGTTGCGATGGACCTCACCGACGCTGCCACCATCACTCACGCGGTCGCCGAAGTGACCGCCAAATATGGATCCATCGACGCCCTGGTGAATAACGCCGGCTACCAGGTCCGCGGCTTCTTCGAGGACACCTCCGACGCCGAAATCCGCCAGCAGTTCGAGACCAACGTCTTCGGCACCATGGCGGTGACGCGTGCCGTGCTGCCGCAAATGCGCGCGCAGCGCAGCGGTCGCATCGTCTTCGTCACCTCCATCGCCGGCCGCATCGGGTCGCTCGGGCTCGGCCCTTACAGCGCCACCAAATTCGCGCTCGAAGGACTGGGAGAAACGCTCGCGCTGGAAATGGCCCCGTTCGGCATCCGCGTCAGCATGGTGGAGCCGGGAATCGTCAACACATCCTTCTGGAGCGCCAGCCTGCACGTCGCCGCCGGCGCAAAAAGCGCCGCCAGCCCCTACCGCGCCTACTTCGAAGAAGCCGAGCGCATGGCTGAGTGGGCCGTGAAGTCTTCACCCATCCGCCCCGCGGATATAGCCGAAGCGGTGTTCCAGGCCGTGTCGTCGAAGCGGCCGCATCGCCGCTATCTGGTAGGCTCGCGCCCCAAGGCGCTCATGCTGGTCCGCCGCTTGATGCCGCAGGAGATGTTTGAGCGCATGTACGAAAAGGCCGTCGTCGGTCGCATCACGAAAGCCAAATCGTAATATCGGAACTATGGCCCGCTTCCTGATCACCACCTGGCATCTGCCCGGCCACATCTATCCCCAGATCGCCATCGCTCATGCGTTGCGCGCCCGTGGCCACGAAGTCGCCATTTATACCGGCCCACAAGCCGCCAAGGTGGTGGAGGGCGAGGGCTTCCGGTTCTTCCCCTTCGTCAACGTCGACGAATCGTACGTGGACAAGGTCATGCTCGCGCCAGACCGCCTTTCCACCAAGCCCACCGGTGGCTTCGCCTTCGCCGCGCTGCTTCGCGATTGGATGGTCGAGACAATTCCCGCGCAGGTGGCGGACCTAGAGAAAATCCTGGCTGAGTGGAAGCCCGACGCCATCACTTCAGACCAGACCATGTGGGGTCCCACGTTCATTCTGGGCGAAAAAGGCAGGCTTCCGGTGGCCATCACCTCATGTGGAGCATGCTGCATGATTCCTGGGCCCGACGCGCCCCCATTCGGGCTGGGCTTGCCGAAACCGCACAGTGCTTTATCGCGCCTCACGGCCAGGGCCGTGACGCTGGCCCAGACCTTCGTCACCGGAAAGTTCCGCAAACGTTTGAACGAAATCCGTGCCCTGTACGGCCTGCCGCCCATTCACACCACCGCGCTCGCGCATCTGGCCACCGTGCCGCTCTACATCATGCCCGCCACGCCGGAATTCGATTATGATCGCCACGATCTACCGCCGTCCGTGAAGTACGTCGGGCCTTATCTCTGGAACAAGCCGGCCAACATCGTTTCGCCGGACTGGCTGCAGACGCTCGGCCACGCGCGGCCCTGGGTTCACGCCACCGAAGGCACCATCCACGTGGGTGAGCCGCTGGTGCTTCGAGCTACCGCGCAGGGCCTCGCCGGACTAGAAATGGAAGTGATCATGACCAGCGGCGGAGCCCGCGATCCGGAGTCGATCAACCTGGGGGCCAGCGCTCCGAACCTGCATCTCACCCGCTGGATCGCCCATAGCGATCTGCTGCCCAAAACCGACGTTATCATCACCACGGGCGGCGCCGGAACCGTACTGGCGGCCATCGACGCCGAGGTGCCGATGATTCTCATCCCCACCGAATGGGACAAGCCGGAAATCGCCCAGCGGATCGTCGAGGCGGAAGCCGGCATCCGCATCATGCCCGATAAAGTCACCCCGCAAAGTATTCGCGCCGCGGTCGAAAAAATCCTGGCGAACCCTTCCTATAAGCGCGGCGTGGGCCGTTTGAAACAAGCGGGCGCACGGTACGGAGGCGCAGCCGAAGCGGCGGAACTGCTGGAGCGATTCGCTAAGTCGTACTCGTGATATCACTAGAAGCGAAAGGAATCGTCATGTTCCGTCTTCTTCGCATTGCGCTGTTCATCAGTTTGCTCATCGGCCTGATCGCTGGCTTCGATCCTGCAAGGGCCCAGACTCCTCCGCCTGCGCGTCCCGCGCGTCAGGCGCCGCCCACCCGCGACCCGCACACGCCCGGTTACGTCACCGCGAAGGAGTTGCCTGATGGCGACAACGCTCCGGCCACAGCGGACGGAAACTTCATTCTGGGTCCAACGCACAACCCGGCGCCGGAGATGACGATCAAGCCGGGCGTGCCGCACGGGGCCATCTTCACCTTTTTCATGGAATCCGCCGACAGCAAGATCTACCCCGGCATCGCGCGCGAACCGAACACTTTCGGCAGTGCGGACCCGGACAATCCCGCGAAGCTGATCGTCACCACCAGCCATCCCGCCCCTTATACGCGCCAGGTTTCCGTCTACGTCCCCAAACAATACGTTCCCGGAACGGCCGCGCCGTTTATCGTCGGCGCGGATGGGCCGGACACCTCGTTGTTCGTCGCGCTCGACAATCTGATTGCCGATCACCGCGTCCCCGCCATGGTTGCCATCTCCATCTCCAACGGCAGCGGTGACGCGCAGGGAAGCCAGCGGGGTCTCGAATACGACACCATGTCGGGCCTCTATGCCGAGTTCGTCGAGAAGGAAGTGCTCCCTCTCGTCGAGAAGCAGGCTCACGTCAAACTGACCAAAAATCCGGAGGGCCGGGCCACCATGGGGGGGAGTTCCGGCGGCTCATGCGCGTTGATCATGGCGTGGTACCACCCGGAGTTGTACCACCGTGTGCTCACTTACTCGGGCACCTACGTCAACCAGCAGTGGCCCTGGAATCCCGAAACGCCGCACGGCGCGTGGGGCTTCCATGAAAAACTCATCCCCGATAGCCCAGCCAAGCCGATCCGGCTCTGGATGGAAGTGGGAGACCGCGACCTGTTCCATCCCAACACCATGGGCGACAACATGCACGACTGGGTGGTAGCCAATGAGAACATGGCCAAAGTGCTGGCGGCTAAGGGGTACCACTATCAGTTCGTGTTTGCGGTGAACGCCGGCCACACGGATCGGGCGGTGAAGCAGCAGACGCTGCCCGAGGCGCTGGAATACCTGTGGCTGGGGTACCCGGCCGCCCGGTAAATTTTAAGCCGCTCCGGGACTACTTGGGTCCCGGCACTACCACGAAGGGCCGGTCGCCCGAAAGCACCGCGCTTGGCGAAGTGACCTGGATGATGCCAGTTTCCGCGCCAGAAGGCACGGTGGCCAGTATTTCCGAACCTGAAACCACGGTGAACGCGCTGGGTTTGCCATCGAAAGTAACCTGGATCGCGCCAGTCAAGTCGGTTCCGAGAATCGCGACACTCGAGCCCCGGCTCCCGAAGGTGGGTCTTGATTTTACGAACGGACCGAGCCCGACTGAGAGGGCGAAGACGGTGCCTCCATATCCCGTCGTCGTTCCATAGAACGTGCCGTTGGTGGACTGCATCAAGGCAGCTTGGATGTATGAGTCGGCGGGAAACGTGTACAGCGTCGTGAACACCCCAGCGGGTGTTATGCGGAACACAGTAGTTCCGGTCGTGCCGTAAAAGTTGCCATCGCTTCCCTCGACAAGCGCATTGGCCGCGTAGTTGCCCGGAAAACTGTAGAGCGTCGTAAAGGTCCCATCCGGCGCCATCTTAAAGATCGTTCCATACGCATAGGTTCCGCCCTGCGAGGTCGTGCCATAGAAGTTGCCGTCGCTCCCCTGAACCAGTGCTGCCTGGGGCTCGATTCCATCGTTTCCGAAGCTGTACAACGTGGTTAACGCGCCCGCCGGGGTTATCTTGAAAACGGTTCCTACGTCGGAGGTTCCGCCCATGAGAGTAGTTCCGTAGAAATTTCCGTCCATGCCCTGAATTAACGGCGCGTACGGGAATGCCCCATCGGTCGATGTAAAGCTATGCAAAACTGTCATGACTCCGCCGGCCATTATCCGAAAAACTGTCCCCACTCCGTATCCCTCGTCAGAGTTGAAGGTGATTCCGTAGAAATTGCCGTCGGCGCCTTCGACAACGCCTCCTTTGGGGTAATAGGCCGTTAGGTCGAAACTGTAGAGCGAGGTCAGATCGCCTTTCGATGTGATTCTGAAGAAAGTGCCGCAGCCGAAATTAGACTCACAGTTCCCCGTCTCGCCGAAACCGGAGCCGCCGAAGTAAGTGGTTCCATAAAAAACGCCTCCGGACGCTTGCACGAGCCCGGCCCATGGCGAAAAACCATCGGTCCCCGCAAAGCTGTGGAGATTGGTCAACACGCCGCCTGGCGATACCTTGTACACCGTGCCACAGGTCAGGTCGCAAATAGCATTCGCGCCGCCCTGCCACGTCGTTCCGTACAAGCTCCCGTCCAGACCCTGGACCAACGGACCATAAGGATCGGAGCCGTCGGCTCCATCGAACCGAGCGATGGTTGTGAGCGTTTGGGCGAAAGCACCAGATAGTGTCGCGCCGCAGCACAGCAACAGAACAACAGATTTCCGCTTGTACTTCATACGTTACTCAATGGTAACGCTCGGAAGATCGATAGGGTCGACTTATTGGTACGGGATGCGGGCTAATTCGACATTGATCGCAGTCGGGCCCTAAGCCCAGGCACGCCGATTCGACTCTGGATGGAAGTGGGCGAACGCGACCTGTTCCATCCCAACACCATGGGCGACAACATGCTCGACTGGGTGGTGGCCAATGAGAACATGGCCAAGGTGCTGGCGGCCAAGGTGCACCATTACCAGTTCGTGTTTGCGGTGAACGCCGGCCACGCGGATCGGGCCGTGAAACAGCAAACGCTGCCCGAGGCGCGCTGGAATACCTGTGGCAGGGGTAGTGGCCCGGTAAATCCTCCGTTGTTCGGGGAAAGATGGCTCGGTATAACTTGACACTTCATAAAGTGACAAGTTATGATCTATATTAGAAACGCAAAGGGCGCGGACCCCGCGCCGCCGTACCGGACAGGAATCTCGCGAAGCCTGGCGGCGCGGGGGCGCGCTCCGTTTTGCGCGAGTTCCTCAAAAGAAGCGGCCATCCCAAATGATACCCGGCGCGACCATCAAACCCGATCCCTTTTATGACCGGACGTTCGAACTTGCGGCCTTGGATCGCGCCTGGAAACGCCATGGCCCCGGCGGGCAGATGATGCTGCTCTATGGGCGCAGACGGTTGGGCAAGACATTTCTTTTGCAGCGCTACTTCACGGGTGGCGCAGCCGGGAACGAGCCCGAAAAGCCGCACTGCTACTTTCTAGCGGAGCAGTCTACCGCCGCGACGCAGCGGCTCACCCTCGCCCGCCAATTGATCGCAGCTCTCCCTGCGGAAGGAGCCGTCTCCGCCGAGGACATTGCCGTTTCCTGGAACGCTCTTCTGCGCTACCCCGCACAACAGGCCAAGGCACGGAAGAAAACCGACGGGCGCTTTGCCCTGATCCTCGACGAATTCCCGTACTTGGTGGACCAGACTCCCGAGTTACCTTCCATCCTGCAGGCATGGTGGGATCGCGAAGCCGTGCATTCTCCTCTGTTCGTAGTTCTCTGTGGGTCGCAGCTCTCCGCCATGGCCGCTTTAGGGCAAGAGAGCGCGCCCTTGTTCGGACGCTTCAATGCCGGAATCTATCACCTCGATCCGCTGCACTACGAAGACGTCGCGGCCTTCTACGCCGATAGCCCGCATTACGGCGTCGTCGAAAAGCTGCTCATGTATGGCGTCTTTGGCGGAACGCCGCGCTACCACGCGCTGGTCGATACCTCGCGCCCTCCAGCCGAGGAAATTGTCTCGCTGCTGATGCAGCCACGCGCAATCCTGGAAAATGAAGTCAGGTTCCTGCTCGGCAGCGAGCAAATCCGCGATCCGGCTCCGTATAATGCCATCCTGGCCGCGATTGCGGGCGGCGAAACGAAATTCAACGGCATTCAGCAGTTGATCGACGTGGAGCGCGGCGCGCTTTCCTCCTCCCTGCGAACGTTGCTGGATCTCGGCTGGATTCGGCGCGAGTTTCCTTTCGGCGAAAGTTCGGAGCGCAGAGCGCTTTATCGTGTTGCCGATCCCTTTCCCACCTTCTGCTATCGCTTCGTTGCGCCGTTGGCCAGCGCTCTGCAATTTTCCGACCCGAACACGGTCTATCGATCGGAGGTAGCCCCGCGCCTGGCCGATTATATGGGCTGGTCGGTCTTCGAGGAAATATGCAGCCAATGGCTCCAGCGGAACGGCCACCAGCGCCGGGGCCTCAAGATCCGAGAGATCGGCCGGTACTGGAGCCGGGACGGGCGAACCGAGATAGACCTGGTGGCCGAACTTGAGAACGGAACGTTTCTCTTTGGGGAATGCAAGTGGCGCACGGAACGCCTGACGCGGCTCAATGACCTAAGCGTCTTGCAAGCAAAGGTAGCCACCCTTCCCGACGCACACTGGCGGAGCGACCCCAGCTATATTCTCTTTGCTTTAGGGGGTTTCGCGCGTGAGCTTCAGCAACTCGCCGCCGATCCCGCGGAACGACTGTTCCTGGTGGAGGGCTCGGACATGCTCGCTTGAAAGCGGCAAAGTACTATTCCATCGCGTCATACAGGCGGGGTATAATCCAGTACCCAAGGTCCAGAAAGAGGCTGAAGATGAAACGAATTGCTTACGCTGTTGCACTCTGCGCGGTCACCGCGATCGCTTTGCCGGCGCAGACTTTCAAAAACCTCGGCGGCTTCAGCGGCTCGGACGGCAGCCAACCGTTTGGACCTCTGGTTCAATCCACCAACGGTAGCCTTTATGGCACAACGGCGTCCGGCGGGTCCCAAAGCTTAGGGACCATCTTCAGCGTCTCAACCAGCGGCTCCCTGAAGCTGGTTTTCAGCTTCTGCCCTTCCTGCCCAGCCAGCGGCCAGGGCACTTATGCGGGCGTGATCCAGGCAACCAACGGCACTTTCTACGGGACAACCTATGACGGCGGAACCGGCAACGGCGGCACCGTCTTCAGTCTTCCCCCCGGCGGCACGCTCACGACGCTGCACAACTTCTGTTCCGAGAGCGGATGTACGGACGGCCAATTTCCGGTCGGGGCCATCGTGGAAGGTACCGATGGGAACTTCTACGGTACTACCGCTACTGGTGGGGCCAATGGAGCCGGCACAGTCTTCGAAATCACCCCTCAGGGCACGCTGACCACCCTGTACAATTTCTGCTCCCAAAGCTCCCAGGGCGGTTGCGGGGATGGCGAGGAACCCCTCGCCGGACTGATTCAGGGGACCAATGGGAACTTCTTCGGCACGACCGCATTTGGCGGGGGCAACGGCGGCGGAACCATCTTCGAAATCACCCCGACCGGAACGCTCACAACTCTCGGCAACTTCTCCTGCGTGGGCAGCGCGTGCGGAGTCGGGGCGCGTCCGCTCTACGGGAGTCTTGTGCAGGCATCCGACGGAGACTTCTATGGGACGACATCCGCCGGCGGCAGCCTGGGCTATGGAACGGTATTCAAAATGCCCCCAGGCGGCAAGCCCACGGCGATATACGCTTTTTGCTCGCAGAGCGGATGTACCGACGGGGCCAATCCTTATGGCGGCCTCGTACAGGCGACTGACGGCAATTTCTACGGCACTACCTATTTCGGCGGCGGCCACAACGACGGTACAGTCTTCAAAATCACCTCGGCCGGTGAACTCACAACCCTGCACAGCTTCTCCGGGTCAGACGGCCAGGGTCCCATTGGTTCGCCCGTGCAGGATACCAACGGGGACTTGTATGGCACCACCGTAGCGGGCGGAGCCGGCAGTAACAACGGGGTAGTATTCACCGTGTCTCTCGGCCTCACGGCGTTTGTCGAGCCGCAGACCACCTCCGGCGCGGTGGGAGCGGCGGTGAAGATTCTGGGGAGCAACTTCACCGGGGCCACCCAGGTCACCTTCAACGGCGCAGCGACGCCGTTCAAAATCGTTTCCAGCTCGCAGATCACCACTACGGTTCCAACCGGCGCCACCACGGGTACGGTGCAGGTGGTGACTCCCAGCGGCACACTCTCGAGCAATGTCCCGTTCCGGGTGACGTAAGGACACAAAAGGCGACACTCTAACGCTGGCGATGCTCCGATTCTTCAGTAGAATAGAGAGATGGCCGTTGCCGGAACGCTTGAAACCGCACACACAGACCAGATCTGGCAGGCGCTGCTAAGCGGCCAGAATATTCCGTTGAACCTCGCGGACGAATTCGCCGCCATCGCCGCGGCGCGGCCGGACACCCCCGCCGTGATTACCACGAAGCACGGGAAGCTCGGCCACAGCTATCAAACGCTTACTTTTCGTGAGGTGCAGGACCGCGCAGCCAGCTACGCCGCGGGCATGCGCCAATACGGTATCGAACGTGGCGCAACGGCGCTGGTTCTAGTAAAGCCGATGCCGGATTTCGTTCCGGTGTTTCTGGCGCTCTTCAAAGTGGGCGCGCTGCCTGTGGCGCTCGATCGCGGCCCCAGCCGTAAGCAGACGCTGAAATCCATTGAACAGATCGGCCCCCGTGTTCTGGTGGGCATTCCAGTCGCGCACGCCTTGCGCGTCTTCTATCCGAAAACCTTTCGGTCGGTTACCCACCCCGTCACCGCGGGGCGCTCGGTCCTCATCGGCGGCCCCACGCTCGATTCGTGGCGCAACCTGCCGAAAGAAAGTAACGGAATCGGCGTCACGTCCGCGGAAGACGAGATGGCCATCATCTTCACTACGGGCAGCACCGGCCCCGCCAAGGGTGTGGTTTACCAGCAGAAAAACGGTGCGGCCATCGTGAAGATTATGCAGGAAGCGCTGGGTGTCGGTCCGGGTGAGGTTTGTCTCGCCTGCTATCCGGCTTTCGCCATGCACTTCATTGGCGCGGGCGCAACGGTTGTGATGCCGGACATGGACCCGCGCTTCCCCGCCGACGCCGACCCCAAATGCATCCTCGACGTCATTCGCGACCAGAAACCAACCACGGCGTTTATGCAGATTCCCGTCATCCGGAATCTGCAGAAGTATTGCGAGGAACGCGGCGAGAAGATTCCGCACCTCAAGAAGATCCTCACCACGGGCGCTTCTATCCCGGTCGAAATGGTTCGCGCGATGCATTGCGTGCTGGCTGAGCCCGATGCCGACCTTCACATCATGTACGGCGCCACCGAGGCACTCTGCGTTTCGTTTGCCACGGGCCGCGACCTCATCGCCCGCGAGAGTTCGCTCGGCGAGGGATGCGGTACCTACCTTGGCCGTCCGTCGGCGTCGGTGACCGTCAAAATCATTCGCATCCAGGATGGCCCCATCGAGCAATGGGACGAAAGCCAGGTTGTCGGACCAGGGGAAATCGGGGAGGTTTGCGTGTTCGGTCCCGTAGTGACGCCGGAATACCGCAACCGGCCCGACGCCACGGTGAAGGCCAAGATCCAAGGCGATTCAGGGCTATGGCACCGGATGGGCGATGCCGGATATTTCGATCCCACCGGCGGCCTCTGGTATTGCGGCCGGATCACGCATCGGGTGCCCGTGGAAGGTGGATTCCTCTATCCAGACCTCACTGAGCCGGTTTTCAATCGGCATCCGTCGGTCCGCCGCAGCGCGCTGGTGGGCCTTCCCATCCCCGGCTCACGCTTCAAGCGGGCCATCATGATCGTGGAACCCAAAGACCCGGCGCATGAGGATTGTGACACGCTGCAAGTCGGGCTGAAAGCTATCGCCAATAGCCAGCCCGGTACGCGCGCCATCGAGGCGGTGCTGATCCACAAAGAACCGTTCCCGGTGGATATCCGGCACAACGCGAAGATCCTGCGCGAACAGCTTGTGGCGTTTGCCTCGCAGCATGCTCCCGCCCGCGCGGATGCGCGCGCCGCGGTGCAATACGTCATGTTCAAGGGCCACCGTGTGGCTTACTTCGAGAAGGGGCAGGGAGAAGCGATTCTGTTCCTGCACAATGCGGGCAACGACCATCGTATCTGGGAGTATCAGTTCGAGCACTTCGCCCAAACCCACCATGTGGTTGCGCTGGATAGCCTCGGGTACGGACAGTCGGATTCGCCCGTTCTCGATTACTCTTTGCCGCTCTACACGGAAATGGTTGCGGCCATTGTAGAGGCTCTGCGGCTTGAACCCGTGACGATGATCGCCACGTGTACGGGGGCGGCCATGGCGCTCAACTACGCACTGCAAAACCCCGGAAAGGTGAAGCAACTTTTCCTCTTCCATTTAGCCACGGCGAACACGGTGAGCGGCGGAAACCTGGAACGCACCACGAAAATGTTCAACGGGCGCAAGAGTTTCGCCCGCGTGTTTATTCCATGGCTGCGCTCGCTGATGACGCATGGCGGCTTGCATAAGGCCATGATCAACGGGCAGTATGCGCACCCGTCCAGGGAAACTCCGGAGTTTTTGAAGCACATGCATTCGCTCTATAGCCGCGACGCCGAAGCGTCTTCATTGCTGCGGCTGTTCAGCAACTGGAGCAGTTTCGCGCCGCTCGACAAGCTGCGGTACGGCGTCGAACTGCCGCCCCTGCACATGTTCTGGGGAGAGAAGAACGAAGTATTGAAGCTGGAACGCGGGCGGGAACTCTGCCAGACGCTGAGCCCCACTACTTTCGATCTGATTGCCGACGCGGGACACCTGGCGATGCGCGAAAAGCCGGATGAAGTGATTCAGCGAATTGAACGACTAATGAATTAGCGGGGTTTGACTATGACCATCGTTGCTTGTTCCGGATGTGGCGCTCCTGTAGAGGATTCGAATCAGTACTGCGGGAAGTGCGGCTCCAAGGCCAGCTTTCCCGTGCCGCGGTTTTATAACGTAGTCCCTCCCGTTCCCCAGGCCCATCCCCATGGCTTCGTGAAGGGCTTCGCGCAGATGTTCGGGCTCGACCCGCGCATCGCCTTTCTCGCCTTCATCGTGGATATGATGCTCTTCAGTGGCGATGTCCTGTCGGGCGGCGGCCTCGTTGTTTTCTCCGTCTTTGCCGGCGCGGCGCTGGGCTTCATCACCTACAAGGCGCAGATGCGCTGGTATGGGGATGACAAAGAATCCGCGCTCATCAAGAGCGTGGTGCTGGCCCTGCTAACGGCCATCCCAGTGCCTCTGCCCGCGATTCTCTCGATTCCTTCAGGGATACTCGGACTGGTTCATAACCTTCGCAAGAAGTAATCGGGTTAGAACTGGCTTAAAACAATTCCGGTCCCGGCCTGCGAAACACACGCTTCGGCATCGCCTTTTTGACGGCGGCCTTCTTCGGCGCGGCTTTTTTAGTCGCAGCTTTTGTGCCTGCGGCTTTTGTAGTTGCCTTCCTCGCGGCTGGTGGCTTTCTCTGCACACCCAGCCCGCGCTCCAGCAAGCCTTCGAGCAGCTTCTTCTCCGGTGGCGTCATGGTGCGGTTGAAGTTCTCCGGTCTCCTCGCCAGAACGGCGCCCAGTTCTTCCAGCCATTCAAGCGATGCCCGGGCCGGATGCGCCTCCAACTGCCGCACTAAATTCAACGCCGACTGGAAATCCGGCACGGAACGGAAGCACTTCAGCGCCTTCTCACGATCCTCCAGTTGCATGTAAAGAGCGGCGGCTTTGTCGAACTGGCCGGAAGCTTCGTAGCATTCGGCGGCCAGCTTGGGCTTCGGCTCAGCAAGACTCTCCAGAATGGTCAGAGCCGGAAGATATCTCCGGCTCTTCATCAAAATCTGCACGCTGCGCTGCGCCAGGCGATCCTTGCGCGCGGCCGCATCGGGCAAACGCAGCGCGTCGAAGAAAGACGGCAGAATGCGCTGGGCCACCAGCGGGTTATCGCCGGCGTCCAGGTTGCTTCCGAGTTCGTCCAGCCACAGATCTGCCCGCGGCGTGATCTCCACAATGAACCACGCCGGCAGTTCCTCCCGCGCCTCCGAAACCAGTTGAACAATACGGGCGATCTGCAGCAGACGGTCGTTGCGATTGCCTTGCTCCTCACCGCCGATAGCCTGCATCGCGTTCGCCAGCAGAAGCTTGTGAGCGCCGCGGGCGGCATCGGCGCCCTGCTGGTAGAGATCGGGGCGGCCCAGTTCCGGCGCCAGTCTCTGCTTCCGAAATGCCAGTTGAAAGCACACCTCGGCCAGGGTCATGTACGCGGCCTCGCGGGCGGCGCGATCCATCACTGCCATCGCATCCCCGGGATGCCCCAGCAGAGCCACCGCCTGCTGAGCGCGTGACCAGGCCAGATCGGGTTTCACCGGCACAAGTTGCCTCGCATCCCTCTGGCAGCGCTGGACGCGCTCTTCCACCTCCAGTTCCTCTTCTTCGAGACAGGTTCGCAGCGCCTCTACGGTAATGGGTGACAGCGCGGATTCGCCCGGCGGACGAAGCATGCGGCTCACTTCCTGCACCATCGCGGGCTCCGGCGAGGCGTCTAACCAGATCAGGCGTTCCGTAGGCCGCGAAAGCGCCACCCGAAGCTGATCGATAGCCAGCCGTTTGGCCAGCGCGTCCGTCGATCCGATCGCTCGCTGATCGATAATCCGGCGCAGTAGTTCGCCGCCACCGAGCAGACAAACGGTTTGAAAGTCCAGGCCCTTCGCTTCAGCGGGAGAGAGGACGTAGGGAAGGAACTCGCTCGGCAGTTTCGACTTGTCGAAGGCAATCAGCGCGAGTCCTTCACGATGCGAAAACTCCGCCAGCAGAGGAGCCAGTTCGCTGCCCGGAAGCGCGCAATACAAAACCTGGTCGGGCGAATCGTCGTCGATTTCGGCGTATCCGATTCCAGAGGGCCGGTCCTGCTTGTGCAGAAAATCGTAAAGATCCCACGCCCGGTTGACCAGGGCGGCGATCCGGCGCGGGCTGCGCAGGTTCACCGAGAGCTGGAACTCCTGCGTCTGGCTGAAGCTCTCATGCAGCATATCGTTCAGCCAGGCCCATTCGAAGTCGCTCGCGCGCACGGTTTGCGCCTCATCGCCGGCCAGCAGTACGGACGCGCGCCGTTTTCCAAAGTTCATCTGGCGCGCGAAGAACAGGACCACGAACAGCTCCAGCGGGGTCAGGTCCTGCACTTCATCCACGGCGATGCAGCCGTATTCCGTCAGCGCGGGTTCCTTCCGGTGCGTGCCCGCGCAAAGCGTCTGGGCCGCTCTCCAGGCCAAAGCAAGCTCCGGAAAATAGCGGTCTACCAGCGGCGCTTCTCCCGCCCGGTCCAGGCAGCGCGCCGCTTCCATCACGCCGTTCGTGGCGCCCGTGCCCAGGTAGCGCGTTCGTTGATCGCGATAAACTGCTTCGGGCAGGCGCACCCGTTCCGCCTTGGGAAATCGCCCCATTCTTTCGGGAACCGCTGCCCCCACCAGGTGCGCGTGCATCTCGTCATAGAGCCCGTCGATGTCATTCGACCATGGTCCCAGCGCACGCTGATGGTTCGAAAGATCGCGCCGGAACTGCGCGCGCGCGGCGGCTGCATCCGGCACGTTCGGCCGCGCTCCCGTCAGTTGAAGGAGCCAGTCCGGATACGTGAGGACGGTAAAGGTTCGGTCGCCGGAACAGAACCGGTCGAAATAGTCGCGGGCCAGCGCGGCCAGGTCCCTCGAAAATGTCAGGTACAGAACGCGTTCGGCCTGCGACTCATCGGCCGCATGCAGCAGCGCGGTGGTCTTCCCCGAGCCGGGATGACCCTTCAGAATCCTGGCGATGCCTCGGCTGCGGGCGAAGCGCGCTTGTGATGGCGTCCACGGCTCCGGTGCGTACTCCTGACCCCGCAGATCGGGCACGCTCATCAACAGATAATCGCTGGAAAGGTTGCCGGCATCAAGCGGCATGTGATCGTCGTGATGCCGGATGTCGCGCAGAAAAACCGCCTCGGATTCGGGCTGGAAGGTATCGTCCTTGATCGGGGCTGCGCCGCCCGGTACCCACCAGGCGTAGAAATGCGACCCGGCGCCGCCACCCAGACGGGATCGCCGCCAGCCCCGATTCACCCCGCTGGTCGCCTTATAATGCAGCCGCGCAATATCGACGGCCATGCGCTGTAATAAAAGAGCGGCCCGTTTACCGACCGGCTCCCCGCGCCGCTGGGCGAGCTTATCGAGAAACTCCTGATGGCAATACACGGGGCGCGGCGGACGCGCCGTATGAAACTCGTGCGGGAAAAGCGCAGACTCCTCCACGCGGTTGATTATAAGCTAACTAAACTGGGCAATTGCCAGTCCAGGGTGGCGTCTGCAGTCGCTGTCCCGCTCGCTAGCAGGAATACCTGTTCTTCGCTATTGTCTTCCGGAATGATGTTGATTGTTCTCTTGAGACGCTGGAGCGTCCCGTTCCCACCAGCATTGTATTCATCGCTAACCGCCCAGTCGCCGGATTCATCTGTCTCACTGACATGCACGGCGGAAACGCGTCCGTCCACGTAATCCACTTCCCCGGCAACTGGACTTCCGCCCAACGCCCGCGCCTGATCCCTCCATTGGGACGCGTCGCCATAACCGCACCGCCGCCGCTGGGACTCATCTCCTAAAAAGTAGATTGTCGCTCTCGCCGTGTGGGTCGTCTGGGCCAACGCGGAACTCACAAGAAGAACCGTCGCAGCGAGAACACGTCTGGGTGCTGCTAGCCTTCAATGCTTGACTTCCTGAATCTCCCCGACCCAGAAATTGGTGTCCTGCACGAAGACGGTCCCATCAATCGTCTCTCCCACGCGGAGCGCCGTAAACTCCTTGTCGCTTTTCACCGGGAACTCCATCGTCATCGCATCCATAAAGCCCTCAATCTTCTGGTGCTTGATGGTGGCCGTGTGGTCTTTCGCGTCCAGGCTCTGGATCACGCCATGAATATGATGCTTCTCAATCGGAGGAACACTGCTGGCGCCGCACGATGCCGTTAGCAGCGCCGCGGCAATGCTCAGCCCGCAAAGGGTGCGTCGGGCACCCTCATTGCATTCAAGTAAAGCGGCCCGCGCACTCCGTTTTGCGGGCGACTTGCTCAGGAGATTTCGGGAGAATCTCATGCTTTCTTCAGTGAAGCATAGCGTTCGCTGATGGCGTCCCAATTCCACACGTTCCAAATGGCTTTGACATACTCCGGCCGCCGGTTTTGATACTTCAGATAATAGGCGTGTTCCCAAACGTCGATGCCCATCACCGGGTGTGCGCCGCCGGTGATCGGACTGTCTTGGTTCGGCAGGGAAATCACCTTCAAATTGCCTTGATCCACCACCAGCCAGCCCCACCCGCTTCCGAACGTTCCGATGGACGCGGCGGAAAGTTTGTCCTGTAAAGCGGGAACGCCGCCGAATGTCTTATTGATATCTGCCGCCAGTTCTCCCTTTGGAGTAGTACTACCGCTGGATTTCGCCAGCGTTTTCCAGAACAGGGAATGGTTGGCGTGCCCGCCGCCTTGATTGCGAATCGCCGTGCGAACCGCCTCGGGCGTGTTCGGCAGGTTCGCCATCAACTGATCCGGCGTCATCTTTTGCAGTTCGGGGTAATTGACAACCGCCTTATTCAGGTTGTCGACATAGGCCTTATGGTGCTTATCGTGATGAATCTGCATGGTTTGCGCGTCGATATACGGCTCCAGCGCGTCGTAGGGATAGTCCAGCGCCGGCAGGGTGAACGGTCCGTTGGGCGCCGGAGCGGGTGCCGCAGCTTGCCCTTTGAGTCCAAATACGGTCCCCATGGCAGCGCCGGCCGCCGCACAAGCGGAAATCAGGTCTCTTCTGGTCATCAACAGTCTCTCCTCCACAAAGAATAGCGACTTTTAGATGCCCAAACCCTACTGGAGTGCTTGACTCTTCTTTTTTGTTTCGGCATAATCGAGTGATTCAATCATATGATTGAAACGAAAGATAAGATCCTGGATGCTGCGGAGAAGGCCTTTGCGGACGGCGGATATGCCGCCACGTCACTGAGGAGCATTATGGCCGGTGCGGGTGTCAACGTCGCGGCCGTGCATTACTATTTCCGTTCGAAAGAGGCGCTTCTGGAAGCCGTCCTCATGCGGCGGATGGAAACCTCGAACCGCGAGCGTCTGCGCTTGCTTGAGGAATATGAAGCCGGGCTGGCGGGAAGGCGTCCCGCGGTGGAAGAAGTTCTGCGGGCTTTCCTCAGCCCCACGTTTCGAATGGTGGCGGAGCCCGCGCAGGGCGGTTATCCGTTTGTTCGCTTGCTTGGAAGGCTACAGGCGGAGAGCGATCTGCTGCCGAACATCGTGCAATCCCGGCTGGGCCCTGTGCTGTTGCGTTTTGCCGACGCTCTGCGGCGCGCGCTCCCCGATTTGGCCCCCAATGAACTGTTTTTGCGCGCGCGTCTGGCCATGGGCGCCACTGCCCAGGTGATGCGCGATGCCCCGATGATCAAGAGCTTGGCCGGCGCGCAGGATGGCGCGCTGCCGGATTGGAATTCCATGATGGAGCGGGTCATCCCGTTTCTCAGCGCGGGTTTTCACGCGCCTGTCGAAGCCCATCGATTTCACACCGCAGGCGCAGTTACTGCGAAGGAGAGCAAATGAGGAAAATTCGGTTCGCGCTTGCCCTGCTAGCGGGCGCGGCGAGCGTCAGCGCAGCAGATTCGGTGATGTTTTCGCCTGAGGCTGCATCAGCTTCGGCCAGCGATGAAATCGCTGCTCGGGGGCCCTTGAAGTTGACCATGCGTCGTGCCGTGCAGATCGCCACGTCGCCCGAAGGAAGCGCGCGAGTGCAGTTGCAGATCGAGAATCTGAAGCAAGCCAAGGACCGGTCTCGCGAGGTGCTGGCATCCCTGCTTCCCGATATCGAGAGCGATGTTTCCGTAGGGTCGTCGGTGCGCAGTCTGGCGGCGACGGGCCTGAGCAACCTCAAATCTCTCGGTGAGGTAGATGGAATTCTTAAGGATTTCGGGCTTCCTCCCGTGAATATCCCGGACCGCCTTGGCCCGTTCGAGCCATTGGATATTCGTGCAACCGCCAACCTGGTCTTGTTCGATTACAGCCTGATAAAGAGGGTCAAAGCGTCTCACGCGACAACCAGGGCCACCAAGGACGATCTCAATTCCACCGATGAGAGTGTTACTGGACAGGTGTCGAAGGCTTACCTGACCGCGCTTCGGGCCGATGCCGACGTGGAAGCGACTCAAGCCGATGTCGATCTGTCCTTAGCCGTATTGAAACAGAGCGAGCATTCGAAGGAAGCGGGCTCCGGCACGGGGATGGACGTTACGCGGTCCAATGTCCAGCTCGCGAACGACAAACAGCGGTTGCTGGTTGCTAAGAACGATCAAACGAAGTCCCACCTGCAACTGCTGCGGGCGATGAACCTGCGTCTGGATACGACGGTCGAGTTGGTTGACAAGCTGGATTACAAACCTTTCGACACGCTCAGCGTGGACGACGCCATTTCGCAGGCGCTTGCAAATCGGCCCGATCTGAAGTCCCAATTGGCGCAGGAAGACGCCGCCAAGCTAATTGCGAGCTCGGTGAAGTATGAGCGTTTGCCGTCGATCGTGGCAACGGCAAACTACGGAACAATTGGCCCGCCGGGTGTCGCGCTGTTGCCCACGCGCGACTACTACGGCCAGGTGCGCATCCCCATTTTTGATGGCGGTCGGCGAGATGCCCGGCGCGCGGAATCCTTCTCGCAACTGCGGCAGGCCAGCATCAAAACGGCCGACCTGCGGGACCAAATTGAACTGGATGTGCGGCTAGCCATGGACAGCCTCAAGTCAGCCGATGACCAGGTGAAGGTAGCCGAAGAAGGTCTTAGTCTGGCCGATCGGGAAATGTCCCAGGCTCGGCGGCGCTTCGATGCGGGTGTCGCCGGCAGTCTGGAAGTTTCCGACGCCTCGGACAAGCTGCAGCGGGCGCGCACCAACAAAATCGACGCCGTTTACAACCACAACGTGGCGCGTATCGATTTGGGCCAGGCGCTGGGCAAAACCAGCTCCATGATTGACTGAGCATGATTGATTAGTCAGGTACACACTTTATGAAAAAATTGATTCTCCCCCTTGTGCTGGTAGTCCTCGCCGTAGGCGGCTACCTCTTTTACCGCAACTACACTGCGGCGCCCTCGAACGTGATTAGCGTATCCGGGAACATCGAGCTGGAGCAGGTGAATATCGGATTCAAGACCTCCGGCAAAGTCATCGAGCGGACCGTGAACGAAGGCGACAACGTGACCAAAGGCGAAGTGATCGCCCGGCTGGATCGGGATCAGTTGGTGCGCCAGCGCGAACGCGAGATGGCCTCACTCCAGGAAGCGGAAGCGAATCTGGCGGAAACCAAAACCGGTGTCGCCATGTCCACCGAGAGCGTCGCGGCCGATCTGGACGGCCGGAAAGCGGACGCCGACACCGCGGAATCGAAGCTGAAGGAATTAAAGAACGGCTCGCGTCCGCAGGAGATCACGCAAGCCACGGAGGCGGTCGCATCCGCGCAGGCGGAATACGATCGCGCGAAGAAGGATTGGGAGCGCTCCCAGAAACTTCATTCGGACGACGACATCTCGACCTCGCAATACGATATGGCGCAGAGAACGTTTCTCAGCGCGGAATCCAGTTTGAAGCAGGCGAAGGACCACGAAGCTCTCATGAAAGAAGGTTCGCGCTCGGAGGACGTCGATCAGGCCCAGGCCCAATTGATCCGTGCCAAAGCCGCCATTCGCGGCAGCCAGGCCAATGAGTTGGATATCAAGCGCCGCCAGCAGGACGTGGTGGCCAAGCAGGCCGATATTGAGCGCGAGCAGGCGCAGATCGCGCTGATCGACGCGCAGTTGGCGGATACCACCGCGTCGTCGCCCATTGCCGGAGTGGTGCTGGTGAAGTCGGTCGATGTCGGCGAAGTGATCGCGCCGGGAACGGCCGTTGTCACCGTGGGCGATCTGGACCATCCGTGGCTGCGCGCCTATATTCCAGAGACGGATTTGGGGCGCGTCAAGCTGGGAGCCAAGGTCGACGTGAAAACCGATTCGTTCCCCGGCAGAATCTTCAACGGCCGCGTGACTTTCATTTCCTCGGAGGCCGAGTTCACCCCGAAACAGATTGAAACCAAGGATGAGCGCGTCAAGCTGGTTTATCGGATCAAAATCGAGATCGACAACCCGCAGCATGAATTGAAATCGAACATGCCGGCGGACGCCGAGATCCACGTCAACTAGCCGATGGAACCAATCATAGAAACGCGCGAGCTCACCCGCAGTTTCGCGGACCTGGTCGCTGTCGACCGCCTGAGCTTGAGCGTCAACAAGGGCGAAATCTTCGGCCTCGTCGGTCCGGACGGCGCAGGCAAGACCACCACCCTGCGCCTGCTCTGTGGTCTGATGAACCCCACCAGCGGCAGCGCCAGCGTCGCCGGGCATGACGTGGTCAAAGAGATCGAAAAAGTGAAAGACCGCATCGGCTACATGGCCCAGCGCTTCGGACTCTATCAGGACCTCACCGTCGACGAGAACATGGAGTTCTACGCCGACTTGTTTGGTGTCCCCATGAATGTGCGAGCTGATCTTGCTCCGGGATTGCTGCGCATGACGCGCATGGAACAATTTCGCGGCCGTCAGGCGGGGCGCCTTTCCGGCGGCATGAAGCAGAAGCTGGCCTTGATGTGTACCCTGCTGCACCGGCCGGACATTCTATTTCTGGACGAGCCCACCAACGGCGTGGACCCCGTTTCGCGCCGCGAGTTCTGGGCCATTCTTTATCAACTGGTGGAAGACGGCGTTACGGTATTTGTCACCACCGCGTATCTGGATGAAGCGGAACGCTGCAATCGCGTCGGGTTGATGCATCGCGGCAAACTGATTCGCTGCGAATCCCCGGAGGCGCTGCGCAACGAACTTCCGGATTGCTATGAAGTGGTGGCTGGAGATGTCCGGGGCTTCCGCGACCACCTCTTGCGCGACGAGCGCGTGATCAGCGCGGAACCGTTCGGTGTGGCTCTGCACGTTTTCCTGTGCGAAGGCGCGCCCGCGGGATTGCTGCGAGATGCCAAATTCCGCAGCGAGTACCGCGCCATCACTCCCTCTCTTGAGGATGTTTTCATCGCCACCGTGCAAAAGACCGACGAAGCCAAGGCGGGGGTGAGCTAGGTGACGCCGAACGGAGATCTGGCCGTCGAAGTTGAGGACCTCACCAAGAAGTTTGGCGACTTCGTGGCCGTGGATCACATCAGTTTCCACGTCAATAAAGGCGAGATCTTCGGGTTCCTCGGCCCCAACGGAGCAGGGAAGTCCACCGCGATTCGCATTCTGCTGGGCTTGCTCACGCCGACATCCGGCACAGCCATCGTGGGCGGCCTCGATGTCGCGAAAGACCCGGAGGCGATTCGCAAGAACCTCGGCTACGTGTCCCAGAAATTCTCGCTCTACAACGATTTGACGGTCGAGGAGAATATCAACTTCTTCAGCGGAATCTACGGAGTCGCCCCGGAGAAGCGTCCCGAGCGAAGAGCCTATGCGCTCAAAATGGCGGGTCTCGAAGAGCGCGCCAAGACCATGACGGGGCTTCTGCCCGGCGGCTGGAAACAAAGGCTGGCGCTCGGCTGCGCCATTCTTCATGAGCCGCGGATTCTGTTCCTCGACGAACCCACCTCGGGCGTCGACCCCATCGCGCGGCGCGATTTCTGGGACTTGATTTATCAGCTCTCCGGAGTGGGGCAGACCGTCTTCGTCACCACCCACTACATGGAAGAGGCGGAGTATTGCCACCGCCTGGCATTGATGTTCGCAGGCCGCATTATCGCCATGGGCGTGCCGTCCGATCTGAAGCGCGACATGTATTCCAATCATTTGCTGCAACTGGAAACCTCCGCGCTGGTACCCACCATGAAGTTGCTGGATGGGGAGCCCGGCGTTCTGGAAGTAGCGGTATTTGGCGCGGGTCTGCACGTCACTGTGGCCGACGCCGGCCCCACCGTGGAGCGGATTCGCCGGAAATTGGCGGCGAATCAGATCGAAGTGCGCAAGCTCGAATCCATTCCGCCGTCCATGGAAGACCTGTTTGTGTCGCTGATTGAAAACGAGGAGCGGAAGAAAGCATGAAGTTCAGACGCGTTCGCGCCGTTACCCGCAAGGAAATCAAGCACATTCTGCGCGATCCGCGCAGTTTGATCATGGCTCTCGCCGAGCCCATGCTGATGCTAGTTCTGTTCGGCTATGCCCTCACGCTCGACGTCGACCGCATTCCCACCGTGATTTTCGACCAGGACCACACTTCCGAGAGCCGCGACTTAGTCCAGAAGTTCGCCAGTTCGCGCTTCTTTCAAATCGTCGGCTACGCAAGTGACTACAAATTGATCGAACGCGGCATCGACCGGAACAAGATCTTCCTCGCCGTCGTCATTCCGCCACAGTTCGGGCGGCGCATCGCCGGCGACCAAGCCGCTCCCGTGCAAATTCTGATCGACGGCAGCGATTCAAATACCGCCTCCATAGCGCTGGGATATGTGAATGCCGTGACGCGAACCTATTCCCTCAACTTGCGCAATCAGGGCCAGAACATGCACGCCGGGTTTCAGACCACCGTTCCGGTGGATTCTCAAGTTCGCGTCTGGTACAACGCCACGCTCGAATCGAAGAACTACGTCGTGCCAGGGTTGATCGCCGTGATCCTGATGATGATCTCCGCGCTGCTCACTTCGCTCACCATCGCCCGCGAATGGGAAATGGGCACCATGGAACAACTCCTCTCCACTCCTTTGCGTCCGGCGGAACTGGTGCTCGGCAAAATGTCGGCGTATTTCATCGTCGGCGTGATGGACACAATTATCTCGGTGGTGGTGGGAATCTACATCTTCCAGGTTCCATTCCGTGGCAGTATCGTGCTGCTCGCCGTAACCTCATTCGTCTTCCTGTTCGGCGCGCTTTGTTGGGGAATCCTGCTTTCCGCCATCACGAAACAGCAGTTGCTGGCCTATCAGTTGGGAATCGTCACTTCGTTTCTGCCGTCATTCCTGCTCTCTGGTTTTCTGTACGCCATCGACAATATGCCCGTGCCCATCCAGGTGATCACGCATTTTGTGCCCGCGCGTTACTTCGTGACGATTCTGAAGGGTATCTTTTTGCGCGGCGTGGGACTCGATGTGCTGTGGGTGGACTTCTCTTTTCTCATCGCTTTCAGTCTGCTGGTATTCCTCGCCGCGACAGCAAAATTGCGGCAAAAGCTAGCGTAGGAAAAACAACTATGTGGGAACGCATTCGAGAAATTATTCGCAAGGAGTTCTTGCAGGTGCTGCGCAACCGGCGCATGCGCACGGCGCTGTTCGTGCCGCCGCTGTTCCAGCTCATCATCTTCGGCTACGCCGTCAATCTCGACGTGGATAACGTCAAAACGGCCATCATGGACCAGGACCACACCCCCATGAGCCGCGAACTGGTCGCGGATTTCAGCGGGTCGGGCCGCTTCCACATCATCCGCACTGCATCTACCGAGAAAGACATCCAGACCCTCATGGACAGCACGCAGGTGGTCGCCGTCGTGCGTATTCTCCCAGGCTTCGCGAGCGACATCGCGCGCGGCAAGGCGGCCGCGGTACAGGTGATTATCGACGGAACCAACTCCAATACCGCTTCCCTGGTCTCCAACTACGCCAATGAGATCGTGGCCAGCTTCGATCAGAAATTAGTGCAGCAGGCGGATTCGCTCAGAATTCTTGCCATGACGCCCGGTTCCATCAGCATGAAAGTGGCCACCATCGATTCGCGGCCCAGAGTCTGGTTCAACGCCGATCTGGCCAGCCGGAATTACTACGTCCCCGGAGTCATGGCGAACCTCATCATGGTGGTAACCGTCATGCTGACGGCGATGGCCATTGTGCGCGAAAAGGAAATCGGGACCATGGAACAGTTGATGGTCACGCCCATCCGTCCCATCGAATTGATGATCGGCAAAACCCTGCCGTTCGCGCTGGTCGGGTTGATCGATGTGACTTTGGTGACCACGCTTGCTCTCGTCTGGTTCCGCGTGCCGTTTCGCGGGAGTTTTCTTTTCCTGCTGCTCTGCGCCGCGTTCTTCCTCCTCACCAGCCTGGGTACCGGATTGTTTATCTCCACCATCTCCCGAACTCAGCAGCAGGCGGTCATGTCGAGCTTCTTCTTCGCCACGCCCACGTTCATGCTGAGCGGGTTTTCATTCCCCATCCGCAATATGCCGTTGCCCGTGCAGTATCTCACGTACCTCAATCCTCTGCGTTATTTTGTCGAGATTGTCCGCGGCATCTTCCTCAAAGGGATTGGTCTTTCCGTCCTCTGGCCGCAGATGCTGATTCTCGCGGTCTATGGCGTCACGATTCTATTCCTCGCCGCCGCCCGCTTCCAGAAGAAGCTGGATTAGGCCAAGGTTGCAAATCCTTACGAGGTTCCCTGTCTGGCGCGGGTTTAATAAAGAGAGTGTTTGCGCGATGCGATTCAGTCGGTTAATCCTATTCATTTTGACGGCGTTGGCCCTCCACGCGCAGGACATGATCGTTACCAATTTCCAGCAACTCACCGCGAACGGCGGCCGCGTGGCCTGGGGACAACAAAACAATCTGATTGCCTTCGATCGCCCGAATACTGCGGGCCTCTACGACGTCTGGACCATGAACCCCGACGGATCCAATCAGACCTGCCTCACGTGCAACTTTGAAGTGGGTTACCACAAGGGCAATCCCGACTGGCATCCCAGCGGCAACTTCATCGTGTTCGAAGCCCAGCGGACCGATGTATCGTATTTCTCCGAATCCACCTCAACTCCCGGCGTGGGCGTTGACAACGTCATTTGGATCATGGATGCGGCGGGACAGCGCTTCTGGCAGATTCTGCCAAATAGCGCCTTTTCCCCGCACGCCGGCGGCGTGCTCCACCCGCATTTCTCGCATGACGGCAATACCCTGATTTGGGCGCAGTTGACGGACGCTCCGCAGCCATCGGGTGGTCCGGACGGGCCCGACGGCAACTGGGAAATACAAGTCGCTTCCTTTGCGGTCGACGTCAACGGAAATCCGGTGGTCACGATTACAAATACCCTCACGCCAGGGGCATACCACAGCTTCTACGAGACTCACGGATTCAGTCTCGACGACAAGACCATCTTCTTCTCCGGAAACCCCGATGGCCAGCCGCATTTTGGGACCGACATCTACTCGTGTGATCTGCAGGGCAACAATTTCGTCAATCTCACCAATACCCCCAACGATTGGGACGAGCATTCGCGCCCTTCCCCCACCCAGGAAAAGCTCATGTGGGTTTCGAGCGTGGGCACCACGACCACTTCCCAGGCGCTCCTCCTTCTGGAGTACTGGACGATGAACTACGACGGATCCGACAAGAAGAAAATGACATGGTTCACCGATACCCGTGCAACGGTGTGCGCGGCAACGGCAACCGATTGCACAAATCCCGCGCAGCTTGCCACGCCCGGCACGGTCGGCGATAACGATTGGAGTCCCGATGGGACGCAGTCTGTCGTCTACATTGTGAATCTGGATTCGAGCGGAGGCAGCACCTTGGGTGCAAACGGTTCCATCTGGCTGATGACTCTCGCGCCGTCTTCCACAACGGCCTCCTCGGGTTCCTATCTGAACTATCCGCAAGCGCCGGATTCCATCGCCACCAGCTTCGGGGCGGATCTTGCCAATCAAACGACCGCCGCCCCAACCATCCCGCTTCCCACCAATCTCGCAGGCACTCAGGTTGCGGTGACCGACGTTCAGGGCGCAACCCGCCCCGCGCCGCTATTTTTCGCCAGCGCGAATCAGGTGAACTGGTACGTGCCCACCGGAACCGCGCCCGGCCCCGCCACTGTCATCACTACCAGCGGCGATGGAACCACCACCAAAGACATCTTCGACGTGGAGGCCGCCGCGCCCGCCATCTACTCCATCAATGGAAGCGGCGCCGGTCCGGCCGCCGGTTACGTCGTCACACCCACCCAGCCCTACGTCCCCGTCTACGCCTGTGCTGCGCAATGCACCACTTCGCCCGTCGATGTTTCGAGCGGCAACGCCGTTTTAGTCCTGTTCGGTACCGGGGTCAGGAACAGTACGCCGCCGGTGATTGCCGCACTGGGGACGCAGAATGTGACCGCCACATTCGCCGGCCCCCAGGGAGATTTCATCGGCCTCGATCAGATCAACGTGCCCCTGCCGGCAAGTCTGGCTGGCTCCGGCTTGGTGAACGTTTCCTTAAGCGTTTCGTCCGATTTCGGCCCAGTCGCATCAAACGTCGTCCAGATCGATATCCAATAGAATCGCGCACCTTATCCCATCGGTATTTTGCTGGAACCGCTAGGAATATAGTCTAAGAAATTGGGAAATGTACCAATGCGCAAAGGTGTGCGTATATGGAATAATTAACTCTTGTCCCACAAGCGCTCGCCTCATCCCCCGGGCAGCGCCCTCGTCATTTGCGCTGGCGTGTGCGTTGGTCTGTTTGCAAATGTCTTAGCTTTCGCCCAGCCCTACGGATACCTCACGCCCGTCCCCGCAAATAGTTTCATTCGATCGATTTCCCTTTCCGGCCAGAGAGCATCACCCTATCTTCTGCCGCAGCCTGGCCTTGTTTCGGGCCTCGCCGTGAACAGCGCGGCCACGCTCATTTACTCCACGACCAACCTCAGCAGCGGCGCGGAAGTGGTTGTGAGCTCCATGCCCAGTGGTTCTTTGGTTGCGACCATTCCCCTGACTTTCATACCCTATTCGCTCATCCTCTCGCCGGATGGCACGAAGCTATATGTCGCGGGCACCACAGATTTCGCGTCCGCATACATCTGTGTGATTAGCGCCGCGTCGAACTCCATTGTCACCACTCTCTCCGTCAACGTCACGCCGGGCTCGAACGCCACGTTCCCGATGGCCATCACGCCGGACAGTTCGACGTTGTATCTTGCCGCCGGGGGGCTCGTCAAACTGGTCACATCCACCCTCGCCGTCTCCACCTACCCGTCGCCCAATTCGTTTTCCCAGGGAATTGCCGTTACCCCCAACGGCGCACAACTCTGGTTCGGCCTGAACAACACCATCAAGGTCCTCAACGCGCAATCGCTGGCGTTGATCACCACCATCTCGGTGTCGGGCGCGGCATACGGCGGCAACGGCCTGCTGATCACGCCGGATGGCGCAGAGGCCATTCTCGCCAATAACGGACTCCGCATCTTCGACACAACTACATACCAGTTGACGGCCTCCAGCTCGTCAGATCCGTTCATAGAACTCGGATATCTGGCGCAGGGGCCGGACGCGAATAGCTTCCTGGTCACCAACACCTACGCGTCTTTGGTTCTTCAGGTGAGCAACTCGCTGGCGCTTCTCAATAACTTTGTGCAAGGTGGCGAAGCCTCTGTGTCGGCGGCCGTTCCCGGAGGCGAAACGATCCTGGCCGGTAATGGCGATGTATCGGCGGTGGGCGCCGTCAATGCTTCTACCGGTGCGCTGGCTCCCTCCATTACGGTGGGCTGCCAGGCCGGCATCCCCGCGCTCAACAGCGCCCGCAACGAACTCTATGTTCCCGACCGCTGCTCGCAGGATGTTTCGATCGTGAACCTCACCACCCATCCGCCCACCCATTCCCTGCTCCACGGCCCCGTTTTTGCGACCAAGGTCCTGGTCAGTCCGGATGGCTCCCGCGTCTACGCGGCGGACTTGAGTGGAATCCAATATTCGGGGGCCGGCACCATTGAGGTTTTGGATGTGTCGACCGGTGCGCTGATCGGTTCCATTACCGGCAGCCTGACAATCGACATCGCGCTTTCGGCCGATGGCTCCACGCTCTATGTTGACGATAACGGTTCGGCCGGCTCGGGTTTCGATTGTTCCATCGGCGGAATCTGCGCGTTTGATACCAGCACGTTCGCCCTCACGGCCCAAATCCCGAATCTGTTCGGCACGCTCGCCCTGAGTCAGGATGGCAGCACGCTGTACTGCGGGCCGGCTGGAAGCACTCTTTCGGCAATCAACACCTCTAGTCTTGCCGTCACCCCGATTGCCCTCGGCGCGACCTTCACCTCCTTCGGGGCTGTGGCTATGAGGCCGGTAGGGAACTCGGCGGTGGTCTTCGGCAATGCGTCTACGGGCGGTGTCGGCTTCCTCCTCAGCACCGCCACCAACCAGATCCTGAAAACATTCCCGGTCCCGGTCCCGGATCTTCTGTCGGCGGCCTTCGCTCCCAACGGCGGCTCACTCTGGTTCCTGTCCGGCGCAGCGCCCGCAACGTCACTGGTGCAGGAATCGTTTCCCGCCGGACTGGTCGTGACCCAGACTCCCGCCCAAGGGTCTTCGATCTCCTTTACCGCGTCGTACTAAAGTTTATTTCTCGAAAGTCCCCTTGGATCGCCCGTCTGCGCTTATACTGGCAGGAACCTCAAGAACGGAGCCCTATGACCAAAACCAATCGCCGTCGTTTCCTCAAGAGCGGAGCCGCCGTTTCTCTCCTGTCGCCTATCGCGCTTGCTCAGCCCCCAGCCACGGATGCCGCGCAGAAGTTTCACGTCGCGCTCATGATCCTCATGCTAAACGACACCTATCGGGGACAATTCACGAACTCCTCCGCGCCAACCGGAGACTTGTTGTATCTCCAGCAAGAAAACTCGGCCCTCTACTCCGAGATTTATACGAAGTTCAAGGCAGGATACTCCAACGGAACCAACCCTCACTTCCTGACCCCGCTCACGTCCGTGCGCCAGGTGTTTCTCACAATGTCGCCGGCGGGAGCCAAATACGGTACGGCGGGCACCTGCCCTTGCATCGCGGGGACATCATGCGCGGCAATCAAAGCCCTCGTGCCCTAGCGCTCCTTCTGCTGCTCGCCGCGTCCCCGCTCCGATCCCAGACCCCGGCATGCGACCCGCTCAGGCAGCCGCAATGCTTCGCCTGGCAGACGTTTGCGCAGGTCGGCGCAAATCCGGGACCGGCAACCGCCATCGCGGGCTGGGAAAACTGGCCGAGCTTCGGCAATGTATTTACCGCTGCCGGTCCTCAGTGCGCGGTCGCTGCTGACGGCACGCCACCTCCGCCAAAGGTCTTCATTACCTCACGTGAGACTCTACCCGAGCACGCGCGGAAAGGAATCCACATCGCCGCGCCTACAGATCTTGCCACGGCCCAGGATACCGAAATCCGCTATAGCGTTTTAGCCTGCCAGGAAATCGCCAGCTCCGGGATCTGGAGGCAGGCCGACGCAAAACAGCCTAGTGGCTTGGACGCCGTCTTTAACGACGCCAGCAAAGCCAAAAACTCGGCTTTCAGCCTAAAGGTCGATTCCGGCTTGGTGGTCGTAAAGGCGAAGTGGCGAAACGCCGGCGCTGCCTGCGATTCCACACAGTTCCGCTGCTACTGGGACGGCACGAACTGGTGGCAGTTGATCGCTTTCCACATCGCCAGTAGAGCCCTCCCAAATTGGTTCTGGGCCACATGGGAGCATGCTTCCTTGGCGAAAAGCGATCCCTATCTCCTCAACGATCCTTTCGGGTCGCAGAACGGCGCGGCTAGCCCGGCGGTGAAAGCTCTCCTAACCACGGCGAAGATGGACCCAGTCTGGCTAAACTACCGTCTGATCGGCACGCAAGTAAGTTATCTGAAGCCCGACAACACGCCCTACATCCTGGCCAACTCGTCCATCGAGCCGGGAGGTGGAAGGCCGGATTCCTGTATGACCTGTCATGCCCGAGCGGCCTACGGGCCCAACGTCACGACGCTTGCGTTCGACGATGAAAACGGCAAAGGCTACGTGGGCACTCCCTGCAAGTCCTGGTATTGGACCGGGAACACCCTGGTCAGAGCCCAAACCGATTTCCTCTGGACCGCCTTGGATAGCATGCTGGGAGGTCTAGCCAGGCCGGCGTGCAGTAATTAGCTTCGGTGCCTATCGCGCCCAAGCCAACCCATCCGCGCCCTTGCCCGCGTCGATCAGCGAATCCACTTTCCAGTCCGACGTGCGAATCGCGGCGACCTGTCCACTGGAATCGCAGGAAACGTACGCCATCTTCCCATCCGGCCGCACCAGTACCTCCTGCGGAGCCTTCGGCACATCAATCTCATGCGCCACCCGCATCGTCCGCAGATCCACAACGGCCACCTTGTTCACGTCCGGCACCGCCACCACCAGCCATCTCCCATCGGGCGTGGGCGCAGTTCCGTAACCAAGCCCCGGCAAATCCACCCAGGTCGCTACTTTGTCACTCGCCGTGTCGATCGCGGCCAGGCGTGGCTTCGTCTGGTCCGAGGTGAACACGGTCTTGTCATCCATCGAAATAGCGATCCGTTGCGTCGTCGCCGAAATCGGAATCACGCTCAATACCTTTTGCCCGTTCAGATCCAGAACCGAAACCGTCCCCGGCCCGACATTCGCCGTATACGCGCGCTTCCCGTCGTGGCTGATCACGAACATGTGCGATTCCGCCTGCCCCGTCGGCACCGATCCAATCACCTTCAACGTTTTGGGATCGATAATGGCGATCGATTTGTCCAGCTCCGTCGAAACGTACAGCAATCCATTCTTGGGACCGAACTGCGCGCAATGCGGCCGCACGCCGTGCCCAAACTTCAGGTCTCCGACGATCTTGCGCGTGGCGATGTCAATCGCCACCATGTTGCTGCCATCCGTCCCAGGTTTGCCGACCCCGGAGTTTCCATAGATCGGAACGTACGCCGTTTTCCCGTCCGGCGAAGCAATCACTTCATGGCCGGTAACGCCCTCCTCCGGAACTGCGGCGAGCTGTTTGCCGGACGCCGGATCGACAATTCCCAGCGTGTGCTCGCCCTTATTGGCTACCAGTAGCGTGCCGCTATGGGTTCCCGGCGAAGCCGCATTCAGGATTGACAGAGAGAGGGCCATTGAAAAAATGAAAAGACGTTTCATGCGGTTCTTATTCTATCGGGTTCTATTGGGCTCTTATTCTATCGAAGCCCCCGCCCAGCGCCAGCGCCCATCCGGTTCCCAGCGAGAGTCCGCCCGCCACATCGCTCGCATAGTGTACTCCCAGGTAAGCGCGCGAACCACCCACCAGAAGCATCACCGCCGCTGCACAAAGATAAACGGCGGATCGCGCGCGCGTCTCCTTCACATGCCGGCAGGCCACCATCGCGAGAGTCGCATAAAGCGCCGCCGCAGCCAGCGAATGCCCGCTGGGGTAAGAGAAGCCGGACACCGCGATCAGCCTCTCTGCGTCCGGAGGGCGAACGCGTTCGATGATGTTCTTGGTCGCGAGAGTCAACAAACTCGCTCCCACCGCAGCCGCCACCACCTGTACAGCAGCCATGCGGTCGCGCCATACCGCGAACAGCGAAACAGCGATCGCCGAGAACAGGATCACCACCGCGTCAGACCCGAGGGCTGTGATGCTCAACGCCGTGCTCGTCAGCCACGGAGTCCGCTCGTGCGTCACAAAGGCCAGCACCATCCAGTCCACGCCCCCAACGAAGCCCCCCAGCAACCCAAGCGTGATCAGGAGAAATAGCGCGAGAAACAGAAGAGAGAATCGGAAGCTTGTCGTCACGCCTAATTGAGCAGATACCGCTTCACAAACTCCACAGTCGCGGCGAACAGATAATCCCGGTTGGTCTTTTTCGCAAAGCCGTGCCCTTCGTCCTCCGCCACCAGAAACCACGTCGGCACATTCTGCTTGCGCAGCGCTTCAGTCATCTGCTGGCCTTCGGTCCAGGGCACGCGCGGATCGTTGCGCCCCGCGATGATGAACATCGGCCGCGTGATCTTCGAGGCGTTGTTCATGGGCGCAATGGTTTCAAAGAAGTCCCGCATCTTCGGGTCGCGCTCGTCGCCGTACTCCACTCGCCGCAGGTCCCGCCGGTAAGCTTCCGTATGTTGCAGGAATGTGCGGAAATTGCTGATGCCCACAGCTTCCACGGCGCACCGTACCCGGTCGCTGTAGTGCGTCATCACGGCCAGCGTCATATACCCGCCATAGCTGCCCCCGGTCACCATCACGCGTGAGGCGTCCAGGTCCGGCTGCGTCTTGATCCAATCGAGCAGCGCGCCGATATCCTTCACCGAATCTTCCCGCTTGTAACCGTTATCGGAATTCAGAAAAGCCTTTCCATAGCCGCTCGAACCGCGCACGTTGGGCAGGATCATCGTGATCCCCAACTCCTGCATAAAGAAGTTCTTCTGGCCCTGATAGATCGGCTGGCTCTGCCCTTCCGGGCCGCCGTGGATGTCGATAATCACGGGACGCGGGCCCGAAAACTTCCCTGCGGCGGCATAAAGAAAACCCGAAATGGGCTTGCCATCGAAAGACTTCCAGTGGATCAGCCGCGGTTCCGCAAATTGCGCGGCATCGACGCCCCCCGTCTCGCTGAACGTCCACCGCTCCAGCACACCCGCGCTCAGGCGAACCGAAAATGTGTCGCCCGGCGTATGCGCGGAGGTCAGCGAGAAACCGACCTCGTCGCTCGAAGGCCGCCAGCGGATCGTCCCGATCGTTCCCTGAGGAATCTGGGGCAGCGCCATCTCCTGCTTGGTTCGCGTATTCACGACATGCAGCTTTTCAGCGCCATCCTCGTTCACCACATACGCCAGTTTCTGGCCGTCTCGGGAAAGCTCCAAACCGCTGACGTCCCAATTCCGCCCGGCGTCCCACGCCGTGAATTTCCTGGAAGCCAGGTTCAAATACCCCAGCCGCTCAAAATCGCTGCCGGCATTGCTGGTGAGGTAAGCCCCCTGTCCATCGAGAGAAAACTTTGCGCTGGCATAATTGGCGCCCGCTTCGTCGGGGCCCAGTTTCTCCATCTTCCCGGAGCCGCTATCCAGCAAATAAAGTTCGCTCACCACCGCCGACCGGTAAAGGATCACCAGCAGCTTCGTCTCGTCCGCGGACCAATCCGAAATTTGCCAGCCAGGGTCTTTCGCCTCGAAGAGAATGCGCGCGCTCGATGGATTGTGCGGGTCCACGATCCAGATGTCGGAGTGCTCGCCATCGCGCTTGGTCGACGTATAAACGATCCGTTTCCCGCTACGCGACCACACCGGATTCTGGTTCCGCGACCGGTCGCCCTCCGTGATCCGGGTTACCTCACCGGTCTGCGTCTCCAGCAGATAAAGCTGAAAGAACTCGTCCCCGCCTGAGTCCTTTTCGAAGACGATCTCGTTTCCGTTGACGGGATTGAAACTGCCGCCCGACACCCGGTCCGGGAAAAACGTCAACTGTTCCCGAGCCCCACCCGGAGCCGCCACGCGATGAATCTGCGGCACATCGCCAAAACGCGTGCTGATCAGAATCTCGCGCCGTGCCGGGTTCCAATCCAACAGCGCCGCGGACCGCGACGCTGTGTATCGTTCGGTTTGCTCGAATAGCTTGGTGTCGATGGCCGGCACGCCATCCGGCTTCAGGTTCGATGGAACGTTTGCCGCGCACAGCGCAGCCGCCGTCATCAGTGCGGCTGCGATGATGCGTCGGTCGATCATATTAGAACTTCAAGTGTAGACCCAGTTGCAGGAAGCGCGAACTGCCGATGGTGTGCTGGATGATTCCCAGGCTGCCCTGCGGCGGGAACACCGGCGGAGCGGAGTAGCCTTCAAAGAACACCACATCGTTGTTCGGGGCGTCGAAATCCGGGTGATTGAAAACGTTGTACGCGTCGAAGTTAAAGCGCATCCGGAACCGTTCGTTGAGCACGAACTCCTTCGCCATGCTCATATCGAATCGCACCTGGAAGGGTGCGCGGAACAAATTGCGTCCCGAAGAGCCGTAGATCGATTCATAGTTATCGCATCCCGAGGCGTCGCACGCCGGCACGCCATACGTTCCCGGCGCAACAAACACGGGAGAGAAATCGTTCGCGTTCAAAACCGGCTTGCCCGCATTTACCCCCGTCGTCCCTTGCAATTGCGCCTGGGATGCCGATACTCCCGGCTTCAGGGGTACGATCGGGTTGCCGATTTCATCGTCGGTCCCGAAGTAAAGGCTGGCCACCGAACCGGAATAGTCGTACACGCTATAGGGCTGCCCGCTCTGCGCTACCGTCTGCCCGCCGATTGTCCAACCATTAATCAGCGCGCCGAGGCTCCTGCTCTTCGCATAGCTCGGAATCGTGTAACTGTAGTTGACCAGGAACACATGCGTTTGATCGAAATCCGCCGACGCGTAATTCGACGCCGGATACAAAGGATTGTTGCCCGTAAAGAACAGACCCAGTCCGCTCTGCTCATCCAGCGCATGTGACCACGTATAAGAGGCGGTAAACTGCAAGCCGAAGGAAAGTCGCTTGCGAGCCTGCAATTGCAGAGCGTTGTAGTTGGCAATCCCCTCGGCCTTGTAAAGCACCGAGTTCATGTCGTAGCCGATGTAAGGCACGCGCACCGGAGCGTTGCCCGAATACTCGTTGGTGGAGATCGGCTCGGTGTCCGGCGAGTTATACAATACACCGCCGTAGGAAGACGTCTGGCCATTGATTGGATTCTGCGCCGTCGCAATGTTGGGTTGGTTGAAAGGAATCGGCAGCACGTTGTGCAGACTGTGGTTCCCCACATACCCAGCGCTGAACAGCCAGCTGTTGGCCGCCTGGTATTGCAGGTCGAACGTCCAATTCTCCGAATAGGGAAGCTTGTTGTTGATGTCATAACCGCCAAACAGGAAAGGCCCAAAAAGATTTCCCGTCGGGTAGTCGCCCGATTCTGTCTGGCTGATATTCGGCAGCAGCGCCTGGAATGCCGCGGCGCTCCCGGCAGGCGCGGGCGGCGCAGTTGTACCAAACGGATTCGCGAAAGTAGCTCCCTTGGTAGCGAAAACCGGGCTCACAAAAGGAGGCGCCAGAGTCACGCCAAACGGTCCGTTGTATCCGCCGCCGGCGCTGGGCGAGAGATAGGAAAACAGTTCCCCGCGGTCGGCGTACATACCAAATCCCGCTCGTATCGTCAGCTTGGAAGTTGGCGAATAAGCCACGCCGATTCGTGGCGCGAAGATCCACTGATCCTGTCTCAATAAACTATTGCTGGCCCCGGCAGTCCCAAATTGCGAATTGTTCCCGGCGATCTCAAGACCGGAGTTAGTGATCGTGTCGGTCCCCGCATTGTAGGAATAAAGATTGCCGTCAAAGCCCGTAAGTCGCCCGTATTTCTCAGACAGCGGCCCGTCGAAATCCCAGCGCAGGCCCATGGTCACAGTAAGATTGCTCCGCACCTTGAAGTTGTCATTGACAAAGGCGCCCACCGTGTCCGAGCGGTAATAACGATTGGCCGATCCCGAGAATGCCGCCGAATAAGTCCCCGTCCGGACCGTCCCTTCGACGAAGTTGGTAAACGTCTTGAAGTCGATCGTGTCGGCCGAAGTGTTGTCGTTGACGACGTTCAGTTGGGTGTGATCCCAATTCACTCCGAACGCCAGCGTGTGCTTCCCCTTCACCCAGTTCAACGTCGAGCCGTATTCCCACTGATTCTGATACATTCCCGCATTGCCAAAGCTGACGCTGTCTCCGAATTGCAGACCCCCGCCGATCGTCGGGTCGGATGTCGTCATCTCAATTTGCGGAAACGTTGAGGTGCCGAAAAGATTGATGCCAAAATCGGAAGGCGTGAAGGCCGAAGTGGTGTGCGAGAACGCGAACATCCGGGTGAATCCAGCTTTCTGCTCCCACGTGAGCGAGGGCGTCAGGATCACGGAATTGTCAAGAGAGAACACCTGGCTGCCCGCTGAAAGCTGCTGCGGGAACCCTTGCAGAACTCCGACCGCTCCAAATGGGTTCGTCGTCGGATTTTCCTGTATATAATACTTGCCGCTCAGACGATCTTTGTCGCTGATCAGGTAATCGAAATTGGCGATCCCTTGATCGACATTCGCCTGTGCGTTGGGCCCTTGCTCCACCGCGTCATACCCCAGACCCGTGGCCTGGGCCGCATTCGTGATCTGAGCGCTCGGAATCAGGAATTGCCCGTTCTTCAGGGTGGCGCTCAACAGCGAAAGAGCGACCGGGCTGATCTGGCTCGCGGCGATCGTGGTGCCGAAACTGCTTTTCACCGCGTTCACAATGCCATCCGCGCTGCGATCGTTAGTGAGGCCCAGTGGCACAGTGACGTCCTTCAGCGAGACCGATGCGTCCGCCACCCGGATGCCCTGGTAAGACAGAAAATAGAAAAGCTTGTCCTTCTTGATGGGCCCGCCGAAGGTTGCCCCGAACTGATTGCGGTTGAGAAATGGATCCTTTGTAGTAACAGCCGGTGAGGCGTTGTCGAAGAATGGCGCCGCATCCATGGCGCTGTTTTGGAACCGTTCGTAGGCCTCGCCGTGAATCGCGTTCGTCCCGGACTTGGTGATCACTCCCACATGCGCACCGCTGTTAGAGCCCTGCGACGCATCGTACATCGAAGAATTTACGCTGATCTCCTGGATCGATTCCACCGGCGGCGTCGGCAGTGCCTGACCGATGGCCGCATACACCGACGTACTGGTCTGGATCTCGCCGCCCGAGCCGAAGTTCTCACCGGTGTTCAGAACGAAACGATTCTCGCCCACTTGACTTGTCGAGTTCCCGTTGAACAGATTATTCGTGCTGATTCCGTTCAGTGAGAAGCTATTGCTGGTATCCCGCTGTCCATTGGAGAAAATGGCCTGGTTGCCGAGGCCCGCATTCGCTCCCGCGCCGCCCAGAAAGTCCGCGTGCACGCCCGGGCTCAGAATCGCCAGTTGCGTAAAGCTTCCCGTGCCCAATGGGGTCTGCTCAATAGTCATCTGGTCAACCACATAGCCATTGGTGGTATCCACCTGGTTCATCAGCGGCGTCCCGGTCACTTCCACCGTGCTGGTCACCGCGCCCACCGTCATCACCGAATCCACCGTTGTCGTGCGGTCGGAATTCACCAGCACCTGCGTGTGCGCTTCGGTCTCGAAGCCCGGCTTCGAGAAACTCAACTCATACGTGCCGATCGGAAGGTTGGGAACGGAATACGAACCGTTCGATTGTGACTGCTCGGTGACTTCCAGATTGGTTGTGATGCTTCGCGCCTTCACGGTGACTCCCGGCAGCACCGCGCCTGAAACATCTTTTACCGTTCCTGTAATCGCGCCCAGTGTCTGCTGCGCCGAGACCGGCAAGGCAGGCAATAGACACCCGAAAATCAGGACCGCCAACCATCTTTGAAACGCGCAAACGTTGTGAACTCTCACCAGCTTCCTCCCTGAACTTAAGACCAAGATTTTGCTAGTATCGCATTCGCCCGCGCCAGCGTCAAAGCGCCGGGAATTTCTTCACCAAATATTAACCAGAATCCCTTTTTCACTAGACACATACCGGATTGGCATGGTATCCGCGGCTTCAGCCGCGTCGGCGTGTGCCCTAATTTCTGTCTGGTTATTTCGCGGACACTACACTGAGCGGCGGTCACCCCGGCCCGAATCCCAAAAACGGGATTCTCGCCCGCGCCCTGCGCTGCTCGCCTGTCCACCCTAAAGTTCTTTTGGATTTCCTCCGAATGAACACTTAGCAGCCAGTGGGTTTGGCAGGCGCTTCGCCTGCGTCTTTCCCCCCATGCCAAATCGTGATCGCGCAGCTTTCGCAAATCGCCAAAAGGAATCCCATGAATCTCTCTCCAGCACTCGTTTTGCTCCCGGCACTGTGCCTCAGCGCGCAGACCGTTCCGGCGCCCTACCAGGCCACGTACACTGCCCTGTCCGGCCAGATCTCCAGTTTTGACACGGCCGCCAAGACCGGTTGGAACGGAGCCCCTTCTTCTTTCTTAGGCGCGCCGCAAGCCAATGCGGCATCGTCCGATAACTACACCACGCTTCTGAATCCGGATTACTACAGCTTCAATGTGACGCCCGAGTTGAACTCGCTGCAGGCGCTGGGGGCGAAAGCAATCACGGTTCACATTAACTTCCCGATCCTCTACCAGCCCTACTACACGTCGATAGCAAACCCGGCGCTCTACCAGGAGTTTGTGAACTTCTACAAGCAGTTTTCGCTCGATGTGCACGCCCGGGGGCTCAAACTGCTGGTTGAGTGCACCACTGCCTTTGCCGTGCCCGGAACCCAATTCAGCCAGTTCCAGACCTATTACAAAACGCTGACCTGGACGGAATACATGGCCGGGCGCGCCCAGAACGCTCTCACCGTGGCCCAGTTGATTCAGCCGGATTACATGACCGTCATCACCGAGCCTGATACCGAAGAGAGCGACTCCGGCCAAACCAGCCTCAATACCGTCAGCGGCGGCACTCAGCTTCTCCAGACCATTCTCACGGCCATCCACGGCGCGGGGACCACCAAGGTTCTCATTGGCGCAGGGGCAGGCACGTGGATCCCCAACTACACCCAGTGGGTGCAGAGCTTCCTCTTACAGCCCATCGATTTCCTCGACATGCACGTCATTCAGATTTCGAACAGCGATATGACCCTTGCGATCACCGCCGCCCAGATGGCCCACACCGCCGGCAAGCCTCTGGGGGTCAGCGAATGCTGGCCCATGAAGGGCATTGCGGGCGTTTCCGCATCGTTAAACGGATCCACGGACGATGAATTGAATCCGTTCAGTTTCTGGGCGCCCGTTGATACCGCGTTTCTTCAGGCCATGGTCGACTTCGCGAACGCCAACCATCTCATCTACCTCGCCCCTTCATGGACCACCTATTTCTCCGCCTACCTCGACTACGGAACCTACGGCTCTTTGCCTGGCGCTACGGTGATGACTGATGCCTACGCGGCCGTCGGAAAAGCCATCCAGGCTGGAACCTTCACCTCCACGGGGCTCGCCTGGGAAAAAGCCATTCTGCCCGGGCCCGATACGTCTGCGCCGGCCACGCCTGCTCCTCCCACCGCCGTCACGGTCGCGTTCACCCTCGCGCAGATCGCGTGGACGCCCGATACCGACAATGTCGGCGTCGCAGCCTACGACCTTTATCGGAATGGCACTCTCATCGCCACGGTGAACGGGTTAGCCTTTACCGACACGGGTCTCACGCCCGGCGACACCTATCACTACACTCTGAAGGCTTTTGATGCGGTCGGCAATGTTTCCGCTCAGTCCGCACAGCTCACCGTTGAAACTCCCAACAATGCGCCGCCATCCGTCCCTTCCAGAGTCACCGTCACCGCATCCTCGAAGTCAGCCGTTTCGTTGACATGGAGCGCCTCTACCGGTGGCGCGGTCTCCTACCGGGTACTGCGTGGAACATCCGCCGGCAATGCGGCCATTCACGCCACGGTCACTACCACCTCATACACAGATTCGGGAGTCGCTCCCAACACCACTTACTACTACGCCATCGAATCGCAAAACGCGAGCGGCTTTACCTCCGCCAACAGCGCCGTGGTCTCAACCACCACTCCGTCTCATTAGTTACTGTCGCGAGCAAAATTCGGGCTCTAACGGATTTGCCTTCATGGAGTGGCGCGGGCAGGTCCTCTAAGCAAGCGCGCGCAGGCAACGCGCCGGCAAAGCAAAACAACCACTTGAAGGATGCTGGATGTTGCGAAGCCCGCTACCGGTATTCGGTGTGACTCACCGGTAGCTTTCGCCAAGCTGCGATGGCGTCCTCTTCAACTCTGTGCAATGGGTTACGCCGGGGCCGATTCGTTCAAAACAGTCTGGGTGCAAAGTCCTTCAGATCCCGGCGCCATGTCTGCCACTCATGCGCGGTGCCGGGTGATTCATAGAACACGTGCTTGATATCCGCATCGACCAGTGAAGTATGCAGCCGCTCGATTCCGGCATGCATATTCGCAGGTTCCTCGGTCCCCACCCCCAGCCACAGCACATGCACTCTCTTCGCGAAGGCCGCGGGATCGGCCAGCGCTCCGTTGAGAGTGGTCTTCGGGTCGAATTTCTCATTTCCAAGCGACCCGGCCGCCCCGCTGAATCCGCCGATGTAGGAGAACAACTCGAGGTGGTCGAACGTCACCTGGAACGTCTGCATTCCGCCCATCGAAAGCCCCGCCATGGCGCGATGGTCCCGGTCGGAAAGGGTCCTGAAATTTGTATCGATGAACGGGATCAGCGCCTGCGTCACATCGTCTTCAAACGCGGCCGCCGTTTCGCGCATCGCGCGCATCGCTTCGGGCGACCCAAACGGCTTGCCCGCCAGGTCGGGAGGGGTTTGACCGGCGCGCCTCGCATAGCCGTTCGCCATCACGATGATCATTGGCTTGGCAGCGCCGCTCGCGATCAGGTTATCGAGGATGAAGTTCGCATTTCCCTGCCGGATCCAGCCCGTCTCATCCTCGCCTCCACCATGCTGCAGATAGAGCACCGGATAGCGTACCCGCGTTTGCACATCGTAGCCCGGCGGCGTATATACCAGCGCATGCCGCCAACTCCCGGTTACGGATGAGTGATACCAAACCTCGCGAACCTCTCCATGGGGAACCGGTTGAGCCGAGTAGTACGTAACCCCCGCTTCGGGAATCTCGATCGCGCTGGCGTCTTTGCTGCCTCCGTAGAAAGCATGGCTGGCGGGGTCGCTGAACTCCACTCCGTCCACGATCAGCGTATAGTAGTGCAACCCCGGAGCCAGGGACGGCGTCGTCACGGTCCAATATCCATCGGGTTGTTTCTCCATATCCAGTTTCGGTCCGCTCCAGAAGTTGAGCCGCACCTTGGTGGCATCCGGAGCTTTTAGTCGGAACTGGCACCTCGACGCACTATCGACACGCGGATAGGCCGCACCGGCAACATTCGTGGCGGCGGCCTTGAAGTCCGAATCCTGCGCATAACAGAGAACGCCAACCACAAACACAAACATTCCAACCCAACTCATTCTCGTAATCCCCTCGTTTTCTATGGCTAGCCATCCAATAAACGCATGTTATGCCAACAGGACTTCGAACGAACAGTCGCATTTTTCAAGTTGATATATCGAAGCGTTCGATATATTGGATTCGATGAAGACAACGCTCGATGCGTGGGAGGCCTTTCAAGCCGTGGTGCAGTTGGGCGGATTCGCTCCCGCTGCCGAGCAGCTCAACCGCTCGCAATCCACGATCAGCTACGCGGTGGCGCGGCTGCAGGAACAACTCGGAGTCAGGCTCTTTGAGCAGAACGGTCGAAAGGCGCAACTCACCGAAGCAGGGCGGGTGCTGCTGGCCGACGCGGAGCCTCATTTGGCCGGATTTAACCACCTCGAGCAGCGCGCTCTTTCACTGGCCTCGCGCGGGCAATCGGAGATCCGGGTCTCGGTCGATAGCATTTTCCCCAATGAGCGCCTCTTCTGCGCTCTGGCGGAATTCGCGCGAAGCTTTCCCTATGTCCATCTCAAGATCCGCCAGGCTACATTCCTCTCAGCGGATTCCGAATTCTCCGCGCACAACGCGCACATCTGTGTCGCCGGTTTGATGTCGCGCGAGTACTTTGTGAAGCCGATCCTCGATATCCGGATGACAGCGGTTGCCCGCGGGGATCACCCCCTCCACTCAATGAAACAGCCGCTGTCACGCGCCGAAATGATGCGGCACGTGCTCGTGGTCGTCGAAGGAGCTGGGCCCGGCAACACGAAGCGGCAACCGCGCAGCGCGGCGCAACGCTTCCTGCCGGTCAGCACGATCGAAGCCGCCATTGATGCCGTTCGAAGCGGTCTATGTTTCGGTTGGCTGCCGGAGTATCGCATTCAAGCCTATTTGGATAGCGCGGAATTCCTGCCGCTCAGGATGCCGGTCGGAGGCACCCGTGAGGTACGTCTCAATCTCATTTGCAAGGATGCGGCTCCTGGCAAGCGCGAGGTGAGCGCTCTGGCGGACCTGTTTGGTGGGAATCACGGAATCCAGGTGATCTGATTCATCGAAAGAATCGATGAAAATACTCCGACTGATTTGTCTTGTTCCTTCCCGGGCAAGGTTTGTATAGTTGGGAAGCGATGAAGTTACCCTGCACGATAGTAATTGCAATGGCGATTTCCATGACTTCCCAGGTTTCAGCTCAGGTCCAGACGATCGTGCCGCCCGTGGTTGCGGGCGCGAAGCCGGTAACGGTGGAGCACATCAAGGTACACGGCGCTGCACTGGAGGGCAACCTGGAAGGGAACTCCGTCGACCGCGACGTGCTCATTTTCCTGCCGCCGGGTTACGCCCATGACAAGTCCCGGCGCTACCCGGTTGTCTATGCCCTTCACGGCTACTCCATCGGTGCGGAACAGTGGAGCCATGAGATTCACGTGCCGCAGACCATAGAAGGCGCGTTCGCCCAGGGCGCGAAGGAGATGATCGTGGTGCTTCCCGATTCCAAAACCGTGCACAACGGTTCCATGTATTCGAGTTCCGTCACCACAGGTGATTTTGAGAAGTTCATCGCGCACGATCTGGTCGCGTACATCGACTCGCATTACCGCACAATTCCTGAGAGGCTCAGTCGAGGCTTGGTTGGCCATTCAATGGGCGGCTACGGCGCGAGCCGCATTGGCATGAAACATTCGGACGTGTTCGGCAGCTTGTACATCATGAGCCCCTGCTGCATGTCGGCGCGTCAGGGCGGTCCGTCCAATCCTGACATCGAAAAGGCACTCGAATCCGTGAAGACTCCTGAGGATTCGGCCAGGCTTCCGTTCTATGCGCGGGCCCAGCTTGCCTCCGCGGCGGCATGGTCGCCCGATCCGAAGAATCCTCCTCTCTATCTCGACCTGCCGGTAAAGGACGGTGTTCCGCAGCCGGATGTTCTGGCGAAGTGGGCTGCGAACGCGCCCCTGGCCTTCGTGGATCAGTACATTGGAAACCTCAAGCAGTACCGCGCCATTTCCATCGACGTGGGCGACCAGGACGGTCTGCGCGTCGACGCCGGTAAGCTTCACGATGTCTTCGATAAATATGGAATCGCAAACGGCTTTGAGATCTACCCCGGCACGCACACCAGTGCGGTGGCTGACCGATTTCAGAATCACGTGATGCCCTTCTTCAGCAAGAATCTCTGCTTGGATGCCGCCTGCCGGTAAAGGCTATGACGGACCGTTCGCGCTGCTCGGCTTAAAGCTTGCCGATGGGGTCTTCGCCAGGACGGGGAGTCCAACTACTATTCCGAACTTTCATCAGAAGTCCGGGCGCATATGGAATCATTTCCGCCCGAAATTAAACGGTAATAATCTGGGCTGCCGGATCCAGACGCCGCAGGTCATTCGG
>Ga0182012_10000179_pt1 | contig 70393 bp, 46 predicted proteins | sample 612S2SmetaG_FD_120486 | JGI IMG/M metagenome (GOLD analysis project Ga0182012, IMG submission 120486) | Permafrost microbial communities from Stordalen Mire, Sweden - 612S2S metaG | ecosystem: Environmental > Terrestrial > Soil > Wetlands > Permafrost | place: Sweden: Stordalen | collected... | reverse complement strand
TGCTGACCGATCTTACGTTCCAGCTCGGCGACTCGGCCCTCGGACCAGCGCCGCTGCCCCTGACCCGGAAATGCGTTGCCTGGCGCTTGTCGGAACTCACGCCGCCAACGATCCAACACGTTGGGGCTGACTTCCAACCCACGTGCCACCTCGGCTAGTGAAACGCCTGCTTCCAGCCGCCGTACAGCGGCCAGCTTGAACTCCCTGGTGAACTGCCTGCGTGACAATCCCATGACTCAATTCTCCATTCAATGGATTTTGAGTCTTAACCGGTTGTGTCAAAAATGGGGGCAAGTCCAATCGAACTCTAGTTCCAGGTCGGCCATACGGGCTGCCACAGCGTGCAAATCCCCCACGTCCGCTGCCTTTTCCATCACAGATGCGACGTTTCGAAGACGGTCGCCGCCAACGTTTGCGGAAGCACCTCTGATCGAGTGAGCCTGTCGAGCGGAGCTAGCAGTATCCCCGCTTTTCACAAAATCTTTCAAAGTCTGAATCTGAGCTGGAATGTCCTCAAGAAATACTGCAATGACGATCGCCGCTAGTTCATTGTCCCCATCCAGGCGTCCCAGCATACCTTCTAGGTCAAAAATCAGCGTTGTGTCTGCGGCTGTTGTCGATGGGACGACTTGCGGGGCCCCACTTGGAGTCGCGGCGTTACCGGTACATAGCCATCTCTTGAGGGCAGCCCGCAGCACGGACTTTAAGATCGGCTTGGGCACAAAGTCGTTCATGCCTGCCGCCTGGCAACTATCCCGATCGCTCTGCATGGCGTCGGCGGTCAAAGCGATGATAGGAATGTCGTGTTCAAGGACCGCAGACTGCGGATTGCGAATCTGGCGTGCCGCCTCGATGCCGTCCATCACCGGCATGCGCATATCCATCAACACCAGATCGTATGGGATGGACTCAAGTGCGCGGATAGCCTCGGCGCCGTTGGCCACTGCGTCGGCGCGCAGACCAAGATTCCGAAGCATGCCCAGGGCTACCTCCCGGTTGGTGGAATTATCCTCGGCAATCAGAATTCTCCCGTTGAGCCGAACAGTCGTTTGGTCTTCCGGCTGTGCTCCTTCGTCGGGTTCGCCCAGCCCCAGACTAATCCCAAGCCGGGCGGTGAACCAGAACTCCGATCCCTTACCCGGCAGGCTCTTCACCCCAACGCCTCCGCCCATAAGCTCCGCCAGTTGCCTTGAGATAGCCAGGCCCAGCCCGCTGCCGCCATACTTTCTTGTGGTGGAAGCCTCCACCTGGCTGAACTTATTGAACAGTGCTCCGATCTTGTCTTCCGGGATTCCGATGCCTGTATCGCACACCGAGAAGCGCAGCACGCAATTTGATTCATTTTCTTCCTCAAGCGCGACACGGATCTCCACTTCACCCTTTTCCGTGAATTTGATCGCGTTGGCTACCAGATTAGTAAGAATCTGGCGCAATCGCCCTGGGTCTCCTCGGAGCTGAGTTGGAACCGAGAGATCGGCACCGCACAGCAACTTGATTCCCTTGGCGTTTGCCGTCGCAAAAAGAATGGAAGCAAGATTGTCTAGCAGAATGCGAAGATCGAAATCGATCGTCTCGAGTTCTAGCTTTTTCGCTTCTATCTTGGATAAATCGAGAATGTCATTGATCAGTTGCAGCAACGATTCGCCGCTGGCGCGGGTGAGTTCCGCATAGTGACGTTGCTCAGTAGTTAATTCTGTATCCAGCAACAATCCCGTCATGCCGATGACGCCATTCATCGGGGTCCGAATCTCGTGGCTCATGTTGGCCAGGAACTCGCTCTTGGTTCGAGTGGCAGTCTCAGCCGTCTCTTTAGCTTGTTCCAGATCCGCTTCAATCTTCTTCCCTCTCGTGATTTCCGTTCTGAGGGATTCGTTCAAACGCATACGCTCCCGTGCATCCCGGAGCCGGAGCAGATGTTCGCGCAGCAGCAGCCCGTTCTCCAGTTCGGTCTCTTTCCAGGGGCGGCTGAATCCACGTACAGTCTCCTGCCACGCCTCAAATGATTTCCGGGGGTGCAACCGGTTGTGCTGATCAGCGACCACATTTTTATTGGGATTCCCGGCCCAGGCAATGGTCTCCACAAGTTCCCTGCGCAAGAAAAGCAGATAATCGCCCGCAGCCTCCCCGAGATCTATAAAGAGTGCACCACTAGCAAAACTCGCATAGGCAGCGAGATCGGAATCCAGTTTGCCAAGTTCATTCGAACTCGCGACGCCGTGCGATGCTAGGCTTCGCAACCTGTCCAGGGCCGGAACCAACTGCTCTGTTTCCGTGGTAGTGCCCTGGCACACTAGAACTCCATCAATGCTGGAAACCAGTCCATCCGCATCGAATAGATTGAGCAGCCGCGCACCTTCCGATCGAACTGCCTCAACGAAAGATTCCGAGGTTTCTATCCCAGCCACAACTTTGTCGATCAGGTCGCGGCCCGTTTGTCGCGTCTGCAATGCAGCATTGTCGGCCCGCAAAGCCACCTCGGCAGCCATAGTCTCAGCAATGAGTTCGCAGACGGAGCGGGTTGAGCGTGCCACGCGGTGCGCCCTCGCATTATGACACGCGATCATCCCCCACAACTGCCCCTTGACGATAATGGAAACAGTCAGGGAAGACTGCACGCCCATGTTTCGCAGAAATTCGAGGTGAATCGGTGAAGCGCTGCGAAGTGCAGAGTAAGTTAAATCCAGTGCTCTGCCCGTCACCGGGCTAATGTCGGGGGTAATCGGGGCCGGTATTGCATCGATATCCACGATGGCTCGAATGACATTTGACAGGAAGAGCCGTCGCACCTGAGGCGGAATATCACCGGCGGGAAAGCACATGCCGAAATACGAAACGGGCGAAGGGCCAACGGCCTCTGCAATGACTTCGCCGTTCCAGTCCTTGTCGAATCGATACACCATGACACGGTCGAAGCCGCTCAGCCTTCGTACCTCGCTCGCAGCCATCAGCGACAGATAAGTAACGTCGGACGCCGCTCTAATCCGCGACAGCGGGAGCCGGATGTGAGCTTCGAAGTCGAGCGGAATGAGGGAAAGTACTCCCTCGATTAACTCGAATTCCACAATCAGAACGCCGTCCTGGCGGTGAGCGATACATTGCACTTCGACGGCGCCCCCCTTGGCGGGAACGCGAAGCGGGGTTGCACTGAGTCCTGCGTCGTTTAGCAGCTGAGCTTGAAACGCCTCGAAAAGCTGTGCTCCCAGCACGGTCTCAAACGAACCATCCAAGACTGACTCCGTCGACAGTCCAAGGATGGTGGAGATGTTGGCGCTGACCTGTCGCACAATCAGATCCGGCTCGGAGAGTGCAAACAGTAGTCCGTGTGGTTGGATCTGCCCAATGATTTGAACCTGCTCTTGGGCGCACCTGTCCGAGTCGGGAATTGGACCGTGCTCCAGGACAGGAAATATCATTAGCCACCGATCCGCAAGCGCGGCTCCGAAAACCACGCCGCATAGGCGTTGAATACCCCTACAGCCGTGGCGCAGATTGCGCCAATGTCATTTCGTCCATTTTCTTCAAGGTCTGAGCGGAATGATGCCCATTCCGCCTGATAGCGGCCGTCCTCATCGCCATAGAAACAAAAGCTGGCGCCAGGTCCGAGAACACCACGCAATTGCTGGACGATCACCTTTGCACCCAGCGTCGACCCGAGAATCACATAGGTATACCCAAGCAGGCCGGACCGTGAAATGGATGGAAGCATGGAACAACGCTCAAGTGCGTCGATATCCGTTGCGGTTGCACCCATGCTCCGCAGATCCTTGCGAAGATCGACGGATCTTTGGATCGCCACGGGAGACGCCTCTGTCTTGTCATGGCGTGAGGCGGCGATTTCGAGCGGCTCAAGGAATCCGAGCAACCGGCCGAGATGGACACGATATTCCGAGACGGTGTAGTCGCACGCAAAGAGCCGCGACATGGCAGGGCTGGAGCCCAGATTTGCATGCAGAGAACGCGTTGCGGCTCGAAGGGCTTCGATAACGGTCGACTCGCCCAATTCAGACGATTGGTTAAGCACTGCCTGTTCCGTAAGATAACCTTTCCAATGCATGGCGTGCTACGTGAACGCGAACCGAAGACAAAGATCATTGAAGATTTCAACTATAGCGTTCTGTGTGGATCAATAATGTGCAATAGTGGACATTCAAGTGCGATGTCCCCACGTTGATCGGTAATAATCTTCAAATCTTGAAACTGATCTGAATGCTAATCGCATTTGTGTGAATGGTCTGAGTCTTCGCATAATCTGAGAGCCATTCTCGGAAGCGGCCCTTGGATTGAACGGCGTGGCCTCCGCCGCCGTTCGACACTCAGAAGTGTTCGATCGCCGGGTGTCCGTGGTCGCTGTTTGTCTGTTCCTCTATTAGCTCGAGATGAGTGGCGGTCTGGCTTGCCATCCGATAACGACCCAGATGCGAAGCAAGCAGATCCTTGAAGGACGAATTGAATTTGCCATCCAGATAGGGGGACTCCGGTTGTTTATCCAAGAGTTGCAGGTGCTCGCGCATTTCCACCAAAGCTTCCTGCACACTTCCCATTCTCTGCCGCATCATGTCCTGGAATTGAATATGTCTCAACGCCTGCGAAAGATGGTTGACACTCTCCGAGTAGTTTGTTTCTACCCCGGCGATGACCTTAAGCAGCAGTTCGCTGTTCCTTGAGAAATGCTGCTGCATTTCACCCACCTCGCCGATCAGATGGCTCATCGCTTCGTGTGACTCGTACTTCCTAAGTGTGCTATGAGCATCGGCCATCTCCTTGTCAACTTTCCTGCAGGCTGAATCCTGTCATGCCACAAGCCGAAAAGATCTGAGCTTGCTGATTAGTTCGGCGGTGTCAATAGGCTTGAATAGATAAGCATCACAAAGCGCATGGAACGACTGAAGTATCTCCTTCATCTCAGTTGAAACCGTCGTCATGATGATTCTTACCGCAAGGGTTGGTTTAACACCGCGAGTTTTCTCCACCGCCCGTATCTGTTTGACTGACTGCTTGCCATCCATCTCCGGCATCATGATGTCCATGCAGATGAGGTCGTAGGGCGATCCATTGTCGGCAGCCATCCGAAATGCATCCACAGCTTCCCTCCCGTTGACGGCGACATGACATTCGCCGTATCGGGAAAGAACGGTCTGCAGAATCAGTCGGCTGGTAGGCTCGTCTTCAACAACAAGCGTTTTCATAGTGCTCCTTGATTGGGCTATGCCTATCCTGTGCGCTCCAGTGTGCTTTTGAGAAGCTCAAATTCTTTTATCGCCCCGAGGTATCAGTGTGCCGAAACGGCCCCCAGTCAAAATATGTGATCACGTTGCGGAAAATGATCATGTCTTCTTTCTCAGTCATCGTTGAATGAAGTGGTCCCGTACGACCCATGAGTTTGGTCTGCCCGCCTAACGGAAAGCCGTCAAAGATGCGAGAGGTGCAGACTCAGAACAATTCAATTGCCGGATTCCCATTGTCGCCTTCCGACCCGTCGCCGGCTACCGCAAGATGAGTAGCGGTCTGGCTTGCCATCCGGTAACGACCCAAATGTGAAGCAAGCAGATCCTTGAAGGACGGATTGAATTGACCATCCCAGCCGAGGGCTTCCTGCCGTTTGCCTAAATCCAGCAAATGCTCGCGCATTTCCCCCAGAGCTTCCTGCACATGTTCCATCCTTTGTCGCATAATGTCCTGGAATTGGATGTGTCCTAATGCCTTTGAGAGCTGGAGAACGCTTTCGCCGTAGTTCCCGTAAACTCCGGCGATGACCGTGAGAAGCATTTCGCTGTTCCTCGAGAAATGCTGCTGCATTTCACCGACTTCGTCGATCAGTTGGCTCATCGCTTCGTTTGACTCGTGCTTCCGAAGTGCGTTCTGGGCATCGGCCACCTCCTTGTCCACCTTCTTGCAGATCGAGGCGATCCTATTGGAAATGTCGGCGGCAGCCGTGTCGGTAAGTAAGGCCAACTGCTTGACCTCAGAGGCAACCACGTCAAATCCACGTCCGGCATCGCCTGCTAGCGCGGCCTCTATTTTCGCATTCAGGGCGAGGAGCTTGGTCTGGTGGGCGATCGCAGTTATCACGTTGACAAGCGGCCTTAAGGCCGAGATCTCGTCGGCAAGGTCCTGGATGTGAGCCAGGTTGGACCGCACTTCGTGGGTCTGTTCCTGCAACTGCTCTTCTATCCCAGCGATGGATTCGCTGTTCTTTTCAACCCGCACCCGAGTGTTCTCCGTAATTTCCTTGCCGCTCTTAACCGATTGCGCGATATCCTCCTTATGCTTAGCGAATTGGTCCATCATGTAACTGATCTGCGAATTGGCCGACAGTACCTCGCGCTCCGACTCAGCCAGACAATCGCCAATCTGTCCATTCACAACGTCGATGTACAACTGGGAATCCATGAGCTCCCTTTTCGTTGTCGCACGCCCGGACATCATGTGCGCCAACTCTGAGTCGCTCATGTTTCGAAGATCTCCGAATTCGTTCGCGATGCAGGGATTTCCCGTGTTGCCCTGATCCATGAATCACGCTCCCGGCAGAACCTGTTTAATCACCTTTATAAGGTCATCGCCGGCAATCGGCTTGACCAGCCATCCTGTAGCCCCGAGACGTTTCCCCTCGCTGCGTTTGGACGTTTCGCTCTCCGTCGTCAACGTCAATATCGGAATGAAACGAAAACCGGGAAGCGCGCGCACTTTACCGATCAGTTCCAAGCCCCCCATAACCGGCATATTGATGTCCGTGAGGATAAGGTTGGGTTTGATGCCGCCCTTCAGTTTGTCCAGCGCCAGTTGACCATTATTGGCAGTTTCCACTTGAAAGCCGTTCATGGCTAGTGTGGTTTTCAGGCTCATTACCATTGTGGCCGAATCATCGACTACGAGAATCGTCATTGCCATTCAAAGACCCTCCCAGCGCTGGTTTCAAAGCGGCTTCCAGCCATGCCCGCAATTCGGTGTCTGCTGGCCAGCTGGCGATCCCTGGCCGCGCCGCCATCAACACCTGCAGGTTGGCAGTGTGGAGATGAGCGCATGCAGCAAGATCGATTTTTGCGTACGGCTTCTTCTGCAACCATTCGAGAAGCGGTTCTGCTTCTTCGACACTCGCTACATCTCGAAAGATCACTTGATCTGTCGTGAATTCGATCGACATTAGACAAGCTCCCGGATATTGAGAATCATTAGTACTGAGCCATCCCCCATGAGCGCCGAGCCGGAATAAACTGACAGTCGCGACAAAAAACCATTCAGCGGTTTCTGAATTACGCCGATCGTTTCGCGGAAACTGTCCACGATCAGGCCCAGCACTTCGCCTCCAACCTGAACAAGCAGTACAGCAAACTCGTCGTCCGCGTTCGCCTTGGCGCTAGCCGAGATTCCAAGCAGTCCGTTGATGGCTTTCAAGGGAACGATGCGCCCCCGCAAGACTGCCGTCATGCTTTGCTTGATGAATCGGATGGCAGTCTTGGCAACACGGACCGTCTCGATCACATGGTCCAACGGGATGCCGAATAACTGCCGATCGCTCTCAACAATCATCACTTGCGTTACCGCCATTGAAAGAGGCAGCGAAATCCGGATCTTCGTACCCTTCCCCATCTCGCTATTCACCATCACGGTGCCGTTCATCTTCTCTACTGCGCTGCGGACTACATCCATCCCCACGCCGCGACCGGACAGGTCTGAAACTACCTCCGCCGTGGACAAGCCGGCGGCAAAAATCAAGTTGACGGCTTCCTGGTCATCGATCCGTTCCAACGCCGCTTCGTCGATCAACCCTTTCTCGTAGGCCTTCCGCTTGATGACCAGCGGATCGATTCCCTTGCCATCGTCGATGATCTCGATCACTACCCGGTCGGCTTCCTGCGCCGCCCGAATGGTAAGTGTTCCCGTTTCCGGCTTGCCGGATGCACGCCGTACTTCCGCAGTCTCCAACCCATGGTCCAAGCTGTTGCGGACAATATGGATCAGTGGATCTGCCAGGGATTCAATGATGTTCTTATCGGCTTCTGTCTGTTCGCCTTCCAGTACCAAGTGGACTTCTTTCCCCAGTTTCCGGGAAATGTCCCGAACCAGCCGCGGAAAGCGCTGAAAAACAAAGAGAACGGACATCATCCGCACTTGCATGATGGCATCCTGCATTTCGTCGGCGATGCGGTTAATGACTGAATACTGTGTCTTGATCTCGCGTGAGAGCTCGCGCACGCCGTATTGCGCCTCGGCTCGCTGAGCAAGATAGGGCAACGCATTCTTCTCGACGACCAGTTCACCGATAAGGTTCATCAACCGGTCGATCTTTCCCTGATCCACCTTCAGGCTGCGCTGACCATTGACTGCGTCTTCCGCGCGGCGGCCAAATTTTACCGTTTCGTCGCTAGCCGGGCTGGCGCCGCCGCGTTCCCCGGTCATGGCAGTCCCGATTGGTTCGTTTGAAGAATTCCCTTTTCTTGTTGAGGCAGCGTCGAGATGTCGAGTTGGGCCGGCCAACGCCTCCCTGTTTTCCTGCAGCCACTTGAGCAGCGGCGCGCCTTCGTGCGCTGCCAGCGAAGAAGACAACGCGGCATCAATCTCGCTTGAGGCCAGACCGTCGACTGCTGACATCGATAGGTTCTTGAGTATGGTCGCAACTGCCTTGATTCGACCTGTTTCCCAAGCGGGACGATCGACAAACTGCAGAATCTGCTGCTGCGCCTTTAGAATCGCCTCACGCGCCAATGCTTCCTCATGCAAATCCCCGGAAGGAAGAGTAGCGAGAGAATCTTTCCCTCCGGACTGCCATTCGCCGTACTTTTCGATCTCCGAATCGGTCTCGGTTGCGCTGGTTCCTGCTCCATCCCTGCTTTCGCGGTTCAATGCCGTCAAATTCGGGACTTTAGCGCGCTCAATTGACTCGATCAGAAGGCGCAGCGCAGTGCGCTGAGCCGGAAGGGCCTCCAGCAATATGAGTAGCCAGCGCAAAGCTGACGACTGCCACGAACCAGCATCCGCCGAGCCTAGCAGCTCGATTGCCGACTTCCGCACATCGTCTAGATTGTCTTTCTTCAGATCGCTAAGTGCTCCGACCGAGAAGTCGTGATAAATCGAACCCTCTTCCACGTGCCCTGTAGGGATGATCAGCCATAACGGATCGACCTGAACCATGCTCATCTGGTCGGCCACATAACGGAAGTGCTCTGTCAACTCCTCCGCAGGAGCCGCAGCCAGCAGATAGAACTCCAGTAAGCAACTGTAGGTATCAAGCTCGGCAAGCGCAGGCAGTGGCCCCGATGGCTGAGTAGTGCCCCAGAGAATGCCTGGAACCTGACGCGCCAGGTAGAACGGATCGTCGCCCTGAAAGAAACACTCTCTCGCGGGCGTATATGCGATCCAGTAAACCTGCTCTCCGATACCGCGCCGATGAAAGGCGTCCAACCGTGTGGCTTCCGGAATCTCTTCAAGCAGCGGCAGCTTCATTTGCGACAGTGCGGCTACTGTTGATGACGATCCTGAGACATCCGCTCCATCTGAGACGGGCAAATCCGGCGCGGATGGCAGCAGAACCCGAAGGGCCTCGACCATACGCGCGGAATCCTGTGCGCGACTGGCATCTATCTTTTCCGTTGACTCGATATCCCCACACATCACCATGACTAGATCGATTCCGTCGAGGAGACGGTCGGCGAGTTCGCGCGAATAAGCAAGCTGGCCATTCCTCACCAGCCCAAGCAGATCTTCGCCGGCATGAAGAACTCGCGTCATCTCCGGAAAGGAAAATAGTCCGCTATTGCCCTTCAGGGTATGCACAAGCCGGAACAGTTCGTTGACGGTGTTCTGGTCTTCGGGCGTTCGTTCCAGTTGCATCAGCTTATCGCCGATGTTCTCGGAAAACTCTCGGGACTCGGATAGAAATTGACTTAACAGGGGGTTCATCGAATCGCCTCCCCCAGTAGCAGCCGGACATAAGTGATCAACTGCAACTGACGGAGAGGCTTAGTCAGATAGCCATTGGCTCCGGCCTTCAAAGCCGCTATCTCATCCCGCTCCGCTGCTTCAGTGGATACCATGATAGCCGGCTGCTGGGGAATATCCTGCTGTCGGAGTTCACGCAAAAAACCGTAGCCGTCGAGCTTTGGCATGTTGACGTCTACAAGATAGAGATCAAAGGGCGACTCGAGCGCCTTTTCCAATGCCTCTATGCCGTTCCATGCTTCTTCCACCGAGTAGCCCGATGATTCCAGAATGCCGCGATGGTACATGCGCACAGTCGCCGCATCGTCAACAACCAGGATGCGTTTCATTTTGACTCCAAGCTTTTTCGATAAACAATTGCGTCGGGAAACTTGATTACCTTGAACAGCGATGATGTGCGACTCATCGACTCGGAATGACCGAGACAAATGTAGCCGCCCGGGTTTAGTGCCTCGTAAAATGTATCTGTGGCAGCCTTGCGCGATACGTCGTCAAAGTAGATCAGCAGGTTACGACAGAAGATGACATCGAAATCGCGGTACTTGATCGTGTCGGCCGTCTCGGAGAGATTGACCCTTGTAAACTCCACTGCATTGCGCACGTCCTCGCAGAGTTGATATTCATCCCCTACCCTTTTGAAATACTTTTGAAGCCAGCGCCCTGGTACTTTGTCGATCGAGCGGGCTGAATAGAGCCCTGCCCGAGCCCGGCGCAGTATGCTTGTATCGATGTCCGACGAAACGATCTCCACATCCCACTGGTTGATCCCCGGCCAATGTTCGAGAAGATACATCGCGATCGAATACGGCTCCTCTCCTGAAGACGATGGAATGCACCAGATGCGGACCGGCTTCGTATTGGACTTGCGACCGACGATTTCCGGAAGGATCGAATCGACCAGACAGCGGAACTGGTATTCTTCGCGCAGAAAGTACGTCTCATTCACCGTCATCACATTCGTCAGGTGCTGCAGCTCCTCTCCCGATGCTTGAAAGCGCAAGAAGGTAAAGTAGTTGCGGAATGTGTCGGTGGATGTTGCCGCAATGCGGCCTGACAACCGCTTGTCCACGAAGTATCGCTTGGAAGACTCGAAATTGATGCCCGTCCTGCGATAGAAATACTCTTTGAACTTCAGAAAGTCTTCATCGCTGATGACAGGACCGGCTCCGTGGTTCTGCATATGAGCGCTCATGACTGTCTCATACCTCGCGAATTCGCTTGAGCGCCAGGTCGGAGGCAAATTGGATATAGGATTCGGAAGCAAAGCGTTTTTTGAGCCGGAGGATCGGATCGAGAGCCGCTTCCGTGCCCACTTCGCACAAGAGATCAATCGCAGTGGCGCAGACATTCACGTGTTTGTCCTGTTCAATCACCTCAATGAGCCAACTCTCCAGGTCGGGGTTGCGACGCGATTCGAGGATATTGACGGCAAAGATGCGAAGATCGGGATCCGGATCGGCCAGGAGGGACTTCAACGCCGGGGACATATCGAGAGTCAACTGTTTGAGGGTCTCAATCGCTTCGTTGCACAGGGCTGCATCGTCGCTGCGCAAGCAATCGATCAGCGCATTAACCACTTCGGAATTGTTGAAGTTGCCCAGGCTGACCAGAATCGCCTCGCGCACAGCAACATCCTTCTCGATTTTGAGCTGGGCGGCCAGCGCATCGACGGCTTCCGGGCAATGAAACATTTCTCGCGCGGAATGGCGCCGAGCACTTGCATTGGAATCACAAAGACCTGCCTTTAGATCCTCACAGCTGGTCCCCTTTGGCTCTCCGGGCGATATTTCCGTTTTCCCTTTGACTAATCCCATGGTCCTTCCTTACCTGCCAGCCCAGGCAGAAACCTGCGCCGCAATCTGCTCCACGGGCAGAACCAGGGTTGCGCCACCCTTGGCGACCAGTTCCGCCGGCATTCCGTATACAACTGCTGAATCTTCTGATTCGGCGATCGTACGTCCCCCCCGCTTCTTGATCTCTGTGAAGGCGTCCGATCCGTCATTCCCCATGCCGGTCAATAACACCGCCATAACGTGCTTCGAATCGCAGTGCTCAAGTACTGAGCGACCCATCAACTCGACTGAAGGGTGCCAAAGAAACTTGGGATTTTCTGGGGCGGGCATCACCATGAGCCTGCCCGCACGGGCGGCGACGATCGTGTCCGCGCCACCCCGCCCTATATAGACCTTGCCTGCTTCAAGGGGTAGCGCACTTGCCGCCTCCGTCACAGTCAGGGCGCAACAGTGGTTTAGCCGGTCGGCAAACGACTTTGTAAACGCCGCCGGCATATGCTGAGCCACCATGACCGGCCAGGGGAAGTCCGCCGGCAACCCGGCGAGCACGACCTCCAATGCGCGTGGCCCGCCCGTTGAGGAACCAATCACGACAAGCCCATTTGTGTCGGCTCTGGATGCCTGTCCCCTGGACGATGCAACTCGGGAAGACAGCTCTGCCGCATTCTTGCGCTCCGCCTGCAGCCGCCGCGCTATCGCGGCCGAGGTCGAGCCGTTCCCGCGCAGCTTAGCCCTGGCTGCCCCTCTCACTTTTTGTACCAGCTCTTTTGTGATCCTATCGATCGACAGAGAGATGGTTCCGCCTGGCTTGGCCACGTAATCTACGGCGCCGAGGTTCAGCGCCTCGAATGTGGCCAACGCCCCCTGATCGGTGAGTGAGGAAACCATCACTACTGCGACAGGTCTCTCAGCCATGATCAGGGAAAGCGCGGTAAGGCCATCCATCTCCGGCATGTTGATGTCCAGCGTCACAACATCCGGCAGAAACTCCCTGTTTTCCTTCACCGCCTCAAGGCCATTCCTGGCTTGGCGGATCTCGAAGTCCCCTGCGGCCTGAAACAGCATCATCAATTGACGCCGCATCAGTGCAGAGTCGTCGACAATCAGCAGCTTGATCATGAATTTATCCGATCACGGAAGCCAATGCCGCAAGTTCGGCCTGTGCCATCAAGTGCGGCGGGTCCAGCAACTGCACCATACGTTTCTGCTTTTGCAGGTTTGCCATTCGACATAGCAGCAGACTCTGCTCGGAGGACAGTTGCGGCGAAGGCTCAATGGCCGACTTGGGAATTCTCAGCACCTCGGCCACTTGATCGACGATAAAGCCAGTGCGCACCCCAGAGATTAGGAAAACCATGATTCGCTGCCTGTCGCTGCGTTCCACCTCGTTTAGACCCAGCCTCCGGCGAAGATCGATTACCGGCAGGACCGTTCCCCGCAGATTGATAACACCCTCGACAAAAGACGGAGCCTGCGGGACTCTGATCAGATTTTCCGGAATCCGCACGATCTCCTGCACGCTGGCGATCGGCGCGCCAAACTCTTCCTTGTCAAGACGGAAGATGACCACCTGCTCGTCGTCGTCGAGTTGGTCATCAACCTCCCCAGCTTTTTGTTTGACTTCCTGCTCGCTCTCGGTCACGGTGTTCAGTGCCTCCTTGATCGCGGAATTGTCGAAAAGATTGCGCGCAGTCATGATCGACACCATGCGCTTACCGTTGTCCAGCTTGCAGATTGAAGTGATCTCGGCCATGTTGCCTTCGCGAACCAGCAGCGCCGGTAGCGGGTCAACACCGGACTTCGACACCCGGAGCACCTCGCTTACGGAATCTACGACCACGCCTACGGATACGCCCCCTAGTGTCAGCACAACAATGCGGCTCTTGTCATCGAGTTCGCACGGGGGCAGCCCAAACATGCTTCGCAGAATCACCAGCGGCAACAGACGGCTGCGCAGCGTCATGACTCCCAGAACATGCGAGCCCGAATGCGGCACATGAATTACCGTTTCCGGAACCTGAACGATCTCCTGCACGTCTTCGATTGCGATGCCATACTCCTGGCCGTCCACGTCGAAGCTGACAAGTTGCAGTTCATCGCTGGAGTCTTCTTCTTCGCTATGCGCGCTGGCTTGCTCGGCACCGACCAAACCGGTCTTTTGAGAAATGGCGGCAATCTGCGCAAATTCCCGTTCGATCAGCTTGGCGAAATCCAGCACCATGATCGTGGGGTGACCACCCACATCCTTGATGAGGCTAGACAACAACTCGATGTTCATGGTGGTGCTCAGTTGTCCGACAGCTTCGATTTGGCTTGTATCGACGCCGATTACGCTCGAGACCTTATCCACCACGAAACCCAGAGGCTGGCCCACGTCTATCACCAAGGCTCGGGTGGAATCATTGTGCGCTAACTCAGCGAAACCGAATAGACGCCGCAGTGAGATGATCGGCAATACCTTGCCACGCAGATTTGCGAGTCCTTCAAGTGCAGGCGGTGCAAGAGGCACGCGCACAACCTCTGGAACCCGGATGATCTCTCTCACCGGGGACATTTCGGCTGCGAAGATCTCATTGCCGGAAAAGAACGTTACAAACTGTTGCGTGGTTGAGGCGCCTTCGCCGATTTCGTTCTCCTCTGCGCGCGCCTCATCCGTTCTTACCTCAGGGCGGCGCTGGTCGAGGATGTTTTCCTCGGTACCCGCCCCACTCGTGACTTGCTCCATTGGTTCTGAATTCATGATTGTGCCTCCTTACGCTGCGCTCTGCAGTTCATCTGCCAGGGAGGAGATTTCCTCGATTGCGGAGGACAGATCCTCGGCAACCTTGGATTGCTGCTGCGCCGCACCCGCTGCCTCGGTAGCAGCTTTATCGGCTTCTTGGGCTGCGGACGAAATCTGCTCGATGCCCTTCTTAACCTGCAGAATGGCCGTGGCAATTTCCCCGGCTGCGGAGAGAATCTCGTGCGCTCCCTGTTCCACAATCTGGATGTCGTTCACAATGGTCGTCAAGTCGGCATTCGTTACCTTGGCCTTCTCGACCTCGGCGAGCGCTGTTGTCACAATTTCGGTAAGATCGCGGCCCACTACGCCGATCTGGTCCTGGACAGCCTTGACCAAGTCCTTGATCCGGTCAGCATTCTCAGACGAATCGTGGGCCAGGTTGCGGATGTCGGTCGCCACTACGACAAAGCCCTTACCGAACTCTCCGGCACGCGCGGCTTCAATCGCTCCATTCACGGCCAACATGTTGGTCTGGATCGACACCGTGCTGATTGCCTCGACGATCTTGTCGATTCGTCTGGACACCAGCTCCAGGTCATTCATCTGCTTGATGCTGGTACGAGATGCTTCCGCGGAGGTGGAAAGACCTGTAACCAGCGCATTGACAGCAGCCTTGTTTTCGTCCAGCAGAAGCTTGATTGCGGATGCCTTCTCAGCGCTGAAGGTTGCGCGCTTCAGCGCAATCTCGGTGCCCCTCTCAATCTGGCTTGCGGCGGAAGAGGATTCTTCGGTGGCTGCCGATTGGATCTCCGCGCCCTTGCGGATCTGGTCCAGCGCCGTCATAATCTGAGCACTTGACCGATTGATTTCCTGCACTGCCGAAGACAACTCCTCAGCAGAAGAAGCGACTTGTTCTGCGCTCTTGGCCACGTCGGTCGAGTTCTTCAACTCCTCGGCCAGCTCCGACAATCCCTGTGCAGTCTGTTCACATTCTCCTAACGCCTTGGTCTGCTCGGCCACCGTCTTGGCCGACTGTTCGGATGCGGACGACTGTTCTTCAGCGGCGGTCGCGATGTCCTGCGAGCCTTTCAGTGCCTGTTGCGAAGCGACGTTGGACTGCACTGCATTTGTTGCTATTTCCTGGATACCCTTCACGATTTCAATCGCATCCAAGCGGATTTGTTCCAGTTGGACGGTAATTAGCTTGCCCTTTTCGACTTCATCCTCGATCGTCTTGGCCGACGTGTTGATGCCCTCGGCAATGGTCTTCACTTCCTGCTGGATCTGTCCCACCAGATCTTGAATCTGTTTCGCGCTCTTCTCCGAGGTCTCAGCCAGCGTCCGCACTTCATCGGCCACTACGGCAAAGCCCTTGCCGTGTTTGCCGGCACGCGCCGCTTCAATGGCCGCATTCAAGGCCAGCAGGTTGGTCTGGTCGGCGATCCGCGCCACTGCCTTGACGATGTCGCCGATCGTAGCAGCCTGCCTCTCCAACTCAGAAACCATTTGCACCGAGGTTAATTGCCTCTGCGCAGCCACCGCGACATTGGCGATCAGCTTGGCCACATCGGCACTGGTTCGAACGATCAACAACTGACATGCTTCGCCTTTGGAGCGGCCCGCATCGGCATTCTGCAACTGCTTGGCAATCGAAACGCCAACCTGCTGGAATGCAGCCAGAGATTGTTGTGCCGCAGTTGACGCTTCCTCGGCGCCGGCAGCAATTTGATCGCTGGCGCGCTTCAACTCCTCGGCCGCCGACGACGCTTCTGCGATGCCCGAAGCCAACTGGCCGGTGGCGGCTGCAACTCGTTCCGCGGCTTGTTGTTGTTTAGCGAGGGTCCTCGCCTTCTTACGCTGCGCTTCGGCTTCACGGGCGACAACCGCTGTACTCTTTCCTTCAGTTGAATCAGCGGTCTGGGCGGAGAACTTCTTAATAAGTGCCATTGGAACTTCCTCTCGGTTGAGCAAGTACAGGAATCCGCCGCACTTCCCGGGAGGGATTCCGTTGGACGATTCGATGTGCCGGGAACTAGCCTGAGATAGGTTGGCTTGAGAAGACTCTTCGAGACTCTTCTATGACGCTGGGCACTTTCACGCGGAATAGCAAGACGAATCTCAGTTGTTCTGGCATCTTGCCGATTCGGAATGTTGATAAGATAGTAATCTGCGGGATCATAAATAGATGTCCGCTATTGATCAGCAACAATACAATCCGATCAAAGTATCGTTGTATAAGTCGGAGATATGATATTCAGTTAGGTGGCTCCGAGAACGGTTGCCCCGATTCCCTTGGTTAGATGCTTGCGCCTCAAATCGTGCAAGTTGAGTCTCACTCTAACTCACCTCCTACAGTCTGGAAATGCCGAACGCTCGTAAGCTATTGATTTGATTGAGAGCAGCTGTCAAATGTTTCAAATAATGCTTCCTTGACGAGTTCCTTGTTGGTGCGGGGAGGAAATGGCGTAGCCCATCCTGCTGATCCTCGGCAAGCTTCTCCCAGCCAGGCCATGGCCCGGTAAAGTTGGTGTAACTCCAGATCGGCGACGCTTTAGATCACGTGGTCTGAACGATCTTCAATTCGACGCGGATGGAGAGAAACCGTGTCACTACACCTTTTCCAAAACTGCAACACACTGATAATCAATCATTTCGTTAATTCTCCACCGCCTAACAGTGATCTGAGTTAGTCCAGTCAAGTGGGAAGCCGAATTGATCGGCCCTGCGGCCGATTACACCACGTTGAAGTCGTCGTCTGGCTCGGGGGGGCTTTTGCTCCTCGATATATCGCTTCCAGACTTCATCGGTCACATTGCCACTGGTGGCTACCCAATAGCCTTGCGCCCACAGGTGCTGCCCCCAATAGCGTTTGCGCAGCCCCGCATATTCTCTCAACAGCTTGTGTGAACTCTTCCCTTTCAGGCATTGCACCGCCCGAGATAGCGATATTTGCGGCGGTATCCCGATCAGCATGCGAACATTGCCCCGATTGATCGACCCCGCATAGATTGTCATCTCCTGACTGCGAGAAATTTCGCGGAGCAACTCGCGGCATCGCTGTCCCACATCACCTGCAAGAACCGGGTACCGGTACTTCGTCGTCCACACAAGGTGATACTTACAGTCCCACACCGTGTGGCTGCCACGCTTGTAGTCTTCCATCCCTACAAGCCTAAGCCCATCCGTCGCCTGAAGGCGAGGGGTTTACCGATCCCCTATCGGGGACTCTAAACTATGGTGTAGAAGATGAGCTAAACGATCCCGCACTACTGCGGAATTCGCCATGCACTCTGAAAAGTGTTTGAGGTTGAGCTGTGCAGAACTTATTGATGTGTTCGGTTGGGGCTTTCAGCGAAACGGAGCGCCAAGGCCAAGAAGTTCCCCATCGGCAAGGGACGGCTGCAAAGGTAGCCCTGAAAGGCGTCGCAGCCGAGCCGGGCGAGTAAGTCGCGCTGTTCTTCGGTTTCCACGCCTTCCGCAATGACCGATAATCCCATTGCCCGGCCCAGGGAAATGATGGTTTGCGCGATGGTTCCGCTACAGGCATCAACCAGAATATCCCGGACGAAGGATCGGTCGATCTTCAATTGGTCCAAGGGAAAGCGTTTCAGATAGGCTAGGGATGAGTAGCCAGTGCCAAAATCGTCTACGGAAAATCTCACGCCGTGCGACTTGAGCTTTGTCATCTTGCCGATAACGTCCTCGACATTTTCCACCAACATGCTCTCAGTGAGTTCCAGATCGAGGTGTTGCGGATTGGCCCCGGTGCGATCGAGGATCGCCAATACCGTTTTCACGAAGTCCGGCTGGCGTAACTGCAGGCCGCTGATATTCACGGCAATCGAGATTTCGGCCGTCTCTGCGTGGTTGGCCCATGCGGCAAGTTGCCGGCAGGCGGTTTCCAACACCCAATCTCCCAATGGCAAAATCAGCCCCGTGCTCTCCGCCAAAGCGATGAATTCGCCAGGGGCCAGGAGGCCACGCATGGGATGGTTCCATCGCAAGAGAGCCTCGGCACCAATCAAACGGCCACGTTCTACCTGAGGTTGATAGTAGAGCAGGAACTGCCTTGTCTCGATTGCCCGGCGGATGTCATCTTCCAATTGCACACGGGCGTTGACGGCAGTCTGCAAAGCGGGGGCAAAGAAGCAGATCGTGTTGCGGCCTGCCGCCTTGGCCTGGTGCATGGCGATATCTGCCTGTTGCAAGACCTGGTGGGCGCCTTCTCGTTCGTCTCCGAACATAGTGATCCCAATGCTGGACGTGCTGAGGCAGTGATGGCCATCGAGCAGAAATGGCTTGCCAATGGCTGCGAGGATTTTCTCCCCTACGGTCTTCGAAAGTGCCGCGGCATTCTCAGGGGTTTCGCTCAGATCTTCCAGTATCATCACAAACTCATCTCCACCCAGTCGCGCCACCGTGTCGGTTTCTCGAACGCATGAGATAAGGCGCCGGACAACTTCCTGAAGCAGAAGATCGCCAGTTTGATGGCCCAGCGCATCGTTCAACGTCTTGAAGTTATCCAAACCGACCAGCAACAACGCTTTCTTTCGATTGCTCCGCATGCTGGCGACGAGGGTCTGCCGCAACCGGTCCATCAGCAATCGACGGTTTGGCAGATGTGTCAATGGGTCGTAGAAGGCGAGATCCCTGATCTCGTCCTCCGCCGCCTTGGCGTCGGAGATATCCCGGAAAACGCCAAAGAGGCACGATTCTCCTTGAATCCCAATAACCGAAGCCGATTGCAGCACCCAGAAAGTCTCCCCGTTCCTTTTTCTGAACTGGACCGTTGAGTCCCGGACACTTGAGCACTGGCGAAGTGCTTCAACCATATTCTGTCGGTCTTTTGGACCTGCCCAGATGTTCAGTTCTTGCGAGGTCCGGCCCACCACCTCTTCATGCTTGTAGCCCAGGGCGTCAAGGAAGGTATTGTTGACATCGATGATCCTCCCATCGCTCAGACGGGTGATACTGATGCAGTCGAGGCTGGTCTGGAATATGGTGCGGTAATGAGCCTCACTCAAGGTCAATCGTTCGGCAGTCTCTTTCAACAGAGCCTCGCTCTGTTTGCGTGCGCTGATGTTAATGTGTTCGATTACGACTCTGGGAAAGCCATCGGTGAAAAATCGCGTAACTTTGCCAATGAACCATCGCTTTTCGCCGGGCGAATGGCATGCATACTCTTTCGAGAAAAGTTCAGATTCCCCGCGAAGGACAGCCCGGATACCTTCAGCGAACTCCGCAGCCTCAGCGGCCTCTTGGCCGACCACCCGGTCGCAAACTTCCAGGTAGTTGGCTCCTTCGCCGGAGCCTTCATCCTCCCGGGATACGACCCGAATGCCATGATCGGGCCCCCTGCGATTCGCTCTTGCAAACCTCTTCCAGGCCCGGTTTACCGCGAGGATCGTGCCTGTTTCGTTCAGTACGCAAATAGTGGAGGAGAGTGCATCGATTGTGGACTGAGCAATCTCATGCGGGTCGAGTGTGGACGGCTTTGCACGGCTGTGCGTCGGCTTTGCCACACAAGATTCGACCTGGTCCACGGCAACAACCAAGGCGGCTTGTCCGATTGTTTCACCTGCCAGGAACAAACTACACCTCCGCCGGGGAAAGGCTACTGGAGCTATATCGGCCAGTTTCAAGATTCTTGACAACCTGCACTCTCCGGCAGGCGCCTTCCACCGAGACTACTCTGAGTCCGCGGGGAGTCTTCAGATTTGGTTGAAGACAACCAAGCCCAGCCCCTGCCGGGGCCACGGCCAGCACGGCAAGTATGCTGAAGGCCAACGAAGCCAGCCGCTTTTGCTGTAACTCCGGCTCATCTGAGATCCAAGAATCGAGGCCGGAGATTACGGCGTAGGTCTGCTGCTCAAGATTCACTCTGCTGATCTCGACGCGCACGCCCGGAACCATGGCCCGATACGGCTGCACGCCCCCGTCACGCCGCGCCGGTGACCCAGACGCCCTCCAAGGTCGCCGAGCCAGAGCAACGTCCTTAGATACCATAACTTCAAAGCTCACGCCAAAAGCCCCACACTCACCGTACCCCCACTCCCCCGATCATGCTGAGCAGTACCACACACAGGTGCCCAAAAGCGCCGACGATCTAGACGGCCTCCCTTGGTCACTTGGGAGTCAGCGATCGCTCCTGGAGGCTTGTGACGGCATGTTTGCGCACTATTGACCAGAGTTGGCGCCGGTGTTGATGTATTTCTATGTCGAGGGTATTTGCGTGGCCAGTTCCCCAAACCCTGAAGCCGTAGACCTTTATCGCGGAGAGCTTACCAAGGCGTTGCGCACCAATGCCGACATCATTGTCCATACAGGTGATGGCGGCCCGATGTATGTGCGAGAGGTCCAGGACCGCGTGCATCAACGAGGGGCACGCACACTGAGGATCGGACCCGTATCCATCCCCGAGATGGAGCAGTTACGGGACTTTGTCCGCTCGTCGTCCGGCCCGATGTCGAGAACCCTCCTGGGTCCTGACTATGTTAAGGAGATGGTGGCCAAGTTGAGGGGATCATCTAGCTGATTAATCCGGCACGAGCCTCAGCCTGGATTAGCGGGGCTTTTCTGCGTCTGGTCTGCATTTCGGGGATTGGCTACGGCCCCTAAAATGACACCAGCCACATTGCCTTGGGATCACTAAGAAAACGGGGGGTGATGAGTTCCTTTCCGCTTGCCCGCGTGGGCCAATCTGAGATCAGGCTGCGCGGTGAATCAGGTCTTCGGATCCAGCTTTCATGCCTGGATACCAGCGTCGGAAAGTACCGCGTAGATCGCCGTTCATCACTTGTGCACGGACCTGCAACAACAAGTGAGCGCCTCGCTTGGTCCAGTGCATTTGTTGTCGCTTGACCATTCTCCGGCTGACAAGTTGGTTTACGGCCGACTCAGCAAAAGCGGAGCTGATTCGTTCGCCGTTGCGATGGCGGTCTCCGTAATCCGGGATGTAGGCCTGATTGTCGGCGATGTAGTTTCCGAATTCGCGAATCGTGCGCAGCAGCTTTTGCCGCTCCGGGCTGATCTGTTCGCCATCGAGCATGGTCTTCAGCCCATCGATCAGCCTCAACGCCTGATCGACGTTGCCGTTCCACAAGTGCCACTTCAGGCTTTCCAAATCCTTCTCGACTTCGCCCAGCCAGGCTGCGGGCTCTGCTCCCACAAGGCTTTTCCGCATCTGGTTGATCACCGTCAGCTTCATTGTGATGTGGAACCAATCCAGGATGTGCTCCGACTGTGGGCTCACGTACATCTGCAATTGCCTCAATGTGGCCTCTCCGTCGCTGAAGAAGGTCACGGTCTGACCCAATTCCAGACCTTGCGATCGCAAAGTCTCGTACAGCCGCCGCTTGGGCTTCTCGTCATAATCGAGCACGAAACCAAGGTACTTACCTTCGCCAGGAGCGGTGATGCTTTTGCCGACGACCACTTCGAACCATCTTTCCTTGCCCTCTTCGTTCCCGGCGGCATGCACGTAGGCGCCATCGAGCGCCACTGCCAGGGGAGGCTTTGGCTCCGCCATCGAGTTCATCGGCACAGATTGCGGGTCGCTCTCCATAAAGTTCTGACGCTCTTCTCCCAACTCCGTTTCCATCCGCACGGCCACTTTGTGCAGATTGGCGCGCAGGGTGGTCACGTTGAGTTCTTCGCTCATCGGCAGAACCTCCTTCAACAGATCAACCTAAAAGCGGCAGTTACCCGGCCAACAGGGCACAGGTTTCGAGCAACTTCTGGGGGCGTCGGGGGATGATTTTCGCCACGATGTAGTCCAGCAGGGTCTTCCACCTGTCTGCCGTCGGAGACTGCTCCGCAACTCTTCTTACATGGTTCAAGGCCGCTCGGATATTGGCGATCAGCAACATCAGGTTGGTCTTGGCCGCGTGCATCGGCGTCAGGTAGAGCGTCGTTTGGCCGGCATGCTTGGTGGCTCTGCCCACGGCGGCCAGCAGCAACGCCCGGCTGGTGATGGCTTCCATCCTGACCTCCGGCTTGGCTGCGCGGCAGTACCAGCTCCACCAGTTGTACACCAATGCCACGGCGCGGGCGCTGGTCTGGCAGCGTTCGATGTCCTGGGTGGTAAAGCCGCCCCAACCCCACTGGTTCTTCAGTTCGTCGAAGCCGTTTTCCGCGTCAGCCCGGTCGCGGTAGATTTGCGCCATCGACTCCAGCGCATAGCCGCTGTTGGTCATCCGCGCCAGCGCCCGACGCAGCGTGTCCTCGCAGACGATCTTGCGCATGCCGAGAATCTGCGGGCTGACCCCGTCGCCGCGCAGCGCGGTGATGTGCGCGTAGCGGTGCTGGCCGGCCAAGATCGACAAGAACCAGGTTCCCAGCACATCGCGCTTGCGGGACGCGTTGCCGGGGCCGTAGCTGAGCGGGCAACTGTTCACCCACGACTCGTAAACCCCGGTGGTGGCAAGAAACTCGGCGAAAAAAGCCAGTTGCGCGTTCGGGGTGGCACTGGCTTCCAAATCCCACCGGATCTGGATCCGACCGCCTGGCGTCTCGACCGAAAACGACTCCAACTCAGAACCAAAAACGGAAATCTCTGCCCCTGGCGACTCACCCATCGGGTGACACCCCCATTGAATAGAAAAGCCGCTACCAGTCTATCGTTCGAGGCTTTTTCGGCGGGGCGACTGCCGGAAAGAGGATCAAACGTCATTCCAAAAGAGACCAGCGTGCACCACTTGGCTTCAAGGTACAGCAGCTCCGGCGCAGTGCGCTCCGGCAGCAGTTCTGCAAGCAGGCTGAATGTCTTGCTGGGCGTTGGCCGGCAATCGCAGTGGTGCAGCCGCAGGCTGCTCAATGTCAGCTTGCCGAACAGCGTGCGGAACAGGACCGGATGGTGGCCTTTCTGCGCTCGAGGCCGGCCGCAGCACGGACAGTTGATTCGTTCTGCCGTGTAATCGCCAACCTGATGCTTGGTCATCGACCGCTGCACACTTTGCAGGATTTCTTTGGCCTCCGCAAGGTTCAACCCCAGTTCCTCCGGCGATAAAGTTCCACGCTTCAGGCAGGCTACTTCTTCAACGTCCTGAACGTAGCCGTCGTCACTTTCGATGATGACTTGAATCTTCACCTTCACTCCGCACCTCCATGGCTGGCCAGAAGCCGCCGATTGGCAGACTCTTGGCTGAACCGTTCGGCCGTAAGCCTCGGGCGAAGGTGTCTCAAGTGTTGAGCTAGTTGCGCATCGCTCGATCCGCGATCAACCAATTCCGTCAATTGATTCAGCACGAATTGAGGCGTGAAAAGACCCGCCAGATTGGAGAGTTCTTGCGGGCTGCCGGTTTGTTCCAACGGCGGACTGCCCACGCCGCCGATGCAATGCGGAAGTCGCTCTCGATCCACAACGAGTGCGGCTTCAAATCGAATGTCGTGCCGCCAGACCGGGACGTTGATGTCGTCGAAGCCGTAGTCATAGAAAAACCTCTCTTTTACTAGCAGCTTGAATTCGGAAAGAGGCACCTCAGCACTCGGCAAGGATGAAGCGGCGGCCGTGGCAGAGGCGCCAAGCGAGCGACCGCGAAAAACAAATCGATGCGGCCGCGAGTCGCCCCACCCGAAGAGGGCCTGTACAGCTTGATGCAACTGGCCCAGAGTGGAATAGCTGCGCACGACAACGCGTCTCCAGATATGTGGGCTGGTCCGGCGCAACACAATTCGAAGTTGATAAGCGTTAACTCGTTGATCTGATTGGCTCATGCCGCCAAGAATAGCGGCCGTCCCAATCATTCAAAAAGCGATTTCTCGCGACCCCCCGTTTTCTTAGTGATCCGTGGAAATCTGGCGCTTGCGCGTGCTGCGCACATGATTGAGGACCGCTGCCAAAGCTGGCCGAATACGCTGGCGACGGTAGTAACACCGGGCGAGATGTGCATATTTACAGCGCAGAGGTCGCGAACGGCGGGCAATGAGCGGATGCTGCTCGAGGAGATGGCGCAGATGCTGGTGCGTATCGCGCGCATGCAGGGGTTTCAGTTGGCCAGGGTTGGCATCAGCAGTCTTCATCAACAATCGGTTGAGCTTCTGCGGGCCTATCATGAGGCGGCCTCGGCGTTGGAGTCAGGCCATTCGACGGTGAATTGTTTCGAGACCCTTCCAGCACCGGATAAGCAGCCGGCGCAGGCGCTGGGGCGAGTGTTGAAGGCTTTGCAACTGGCGGATTCGACGGCAACATCCGCTTCGGTAAGGGAGTCTCTCGCTAGCGCAGCGCCGGCAGCGGCGAGTGTTTCGCAACTGCAACAGGCGCGCGGCTTGCTTACCTGGGCCTGCGAGCATTTAGCCAGGGAACTGGGAAACATCGGCGTCGGCGTGTCGATGCTGAATGCGGCCAAGGATCGGGCAGCGGAGATTATCATGAGCTCGCCAAGTTCTTTCGCCATGGCAGAAGCGTTTCGCGAATACGTAGACAAACTGCGCTTGCAAATGGTGCAGATGTTCTCTCAGCGGGAAGAGAAGATTGTGAACGAGACGCACCGTCTTTTAAGTCCGCTGCGTCTGCCAATTTCGCCATCCGGGCTCTTCCCTGCTTCCTCTTTAATCTCCTCCTTTTCATACACTTAAATCAACTTCTCGCCGCAGTCTCCAGAGACTCTCAGTGCGGATCCGCGAGGATCCATGAGGGTCTCTGTGGGCCGTTTGGGCATAGTTTAGGCATAGCCTCAAATCACATAGCACCAAGTTCAGCACACCATTTTCCGTGCATTTCGAATCTGTTTCGCAGCAGCCCGACACACGAAAGTTGGAAGAACACGATTCCAGACTCCTTGATAAACGAACACCATCATAATTCTATCTTTCGTCATGCGCTCTAAGTCGATTATCCACCACTTTCAAGGGAGCAGTCATCGACGGCAAGCTGAGCGCCGGCATGGCGGGTTTTCCTGATTCAACAAAGAGCCTGAGGCAACATGTTGCGCTTCAGTCTCTCGCCCGACTGCATGGACCCGCTCCAAGTTGTCTCCCTGATCCGGGGCTAAAAACGCCCCATTGTCACACGTACTACTTCAGGCTTCTGATAAAAGCACACGCCACGATCAGTCTCGTCGCCGTTCCACAGTCGTAACGGCTTCCACACATCGTTTTGATAAACGCCCTGCTGAGCGCTGACAATTTGGCTACGGATCCAGGGCAGCTTACCGGGAAGGTGGAACGTAACACTAGCATCCACGCCAGTCACCAGAAACTCATCAGGGCCCAGTTGCGCCACTAGCGCAGAGCCATGCGCATCTTTAGTACCGGGAGCTCGAATTCCGTCCGATTGCGGGAATCCGAAAGCCACGGTTGCCTGCCACGCGCCAAAGTCAAGTTCCTGTGTGGCTTGACCGGGCTCCTCCACCGCTGTCTTGAGCTTGCCATCAAATTGGAGTTGTGCAATCTCGCGGTTCATAGGTGCGATGAGCGCAAAGTTGTTTCCGTGAGCTTTCCACGGCTGATCTCCAAGAATGTTCCAGCCGGATTGATCCACACCAAAGGGTGAGAAGCCCAGCGCGCCGTCGCCGAGTGCGTAGAACAGGAACTTGGCGAAGGTGTCATCACGCCCGGTCTCAGGAATCAGTAGTGGGTTATCCGGGCGGTTATAGGCTTTGATCGTATCGCGGTAGACTTGCGAGTCGTCAGTATAGATATCCGGGCCGATCAGGTCTATGGAAGGTGCGAGAGCCCGCCAGAGGCCGACAAACTTCTGCACCGCACCGCCGCTGGGGTAGGCGATGCCTGGCGTATCCAACTGGCGCTGCGGTAGCTGCTCCGGTGGATTATCGACCCACGCGTTGATGTAGAACGGGATGGCAAATTCCTTTTTGCCCGCCGCTGAAATCTCATTGATGTATTTTGCCTGGTGATAGGCTTGGAAGACCTCATCGGCCTCTGAGCCGAAGACCTGACTCCAGGTACCGGGTTGCTTGTGCGCGGCAGCCAGTAAATCGGCCGGGACGGGGCCGGCGAATTCGTGGTTGGACTCTGCCGAGTTGTCGCGCACGCTGCCAATGTTCCCAGACTCGTTTTCTACCTGGACCAGCAAAACTGTATGCCGTTCGCTATCGATCTGCTTCAGATGTCGCATGAGCGCAACGAACGCAGCCTTATCCGCTTCAAGCGTGTTACGCGAATTGGGCGCAAGCACATCAATCGGCTCGCCGTCCGGGCGGATGGTGTGAGGAAAGCGCAGAGAATCGGCTTTCACCCAGGCCGGCACATAGTGCAAATTGCCATTTTTCCATGTACCGAACCACAGCAGTATCAGATGCAGGTTGTGCGCCCGCGCGCCTTCCAAAAGCTGGTCAACGATCGAGTAGTCGAAGTGGCCTTCCTGCGCTTCCAATTGCTCCCAGTAAACGGGTGCCTCCAGCGTGTTAGCGTGCAGAGCCGCCAATGACTCCCATACCTGTGGCAACTCGCTGGGCCACGCGCTCGAGTTGTGAATTTGGCCGCCAAGAATCAGGTAGGGATGGCCGTCAACAAGCAGGGCGTAGCGTCCATCCTTGTGGACGAGTTGAGGAGCTTCTACGGCTCTAGCTCGCGGAAGTATCGTAAACACAAGAAGTGTGGACGCAAGAAAGAAGGTAAAAGCGGAAAGCCGCTGCGGAGAAGCAACTTGCATGTAAAATCACCTCGCATGGAATCGAGCTGTGTAAGTCAGATTGTGGAAGCCTCGTGGTTCTTCTTGTTTTAACCCAAGTGAGGCGCTTTGGCGCCATGGCAAATGCTTGCGACATTGATGAAATACTGACAGACAGTCCAGTTTGACATTGCGAAAGAGGCTGCCCGCTGCTCGAATCTGCAACTTTGTGAGGCTTGCGAGATTGAATAAACAGGCTGATCGGCTATCTGGCGGGTGCTTGCAAGGGGCCTTCGGTGAGAACCCGAACAGTCAGAATCTCATGCGGATGTATTGTGAATTTGAAGCTTTCCTTCGTGACTCGTGATAGTTGCTTCTGGTCACGCTCCACCGCGTCTGTTTGCCATGCCTCTCGAAGCTTGAGCATTGGCGTCTCAACTGTGACATCGCGTGTCGTGCCGCCAAGGTCGAGAAAGCGCAGGATTGAACCGTTACCGTCCTCAGCAGCCTTCCATGTCTCAAGCAGCAGTGCCGGGTCATCGATGCGGAGGAAGCTCTGCTGGGCTCCGCTCAAAGGCTGCGGCGCATCCTGCGCCTTGTCCTGAGTGGTGATGAGGTCACTCTCCAGCGGCGTCATCTCTTCCCAACCTTTGCGGCTAAGCTCAGTGGGGCTGGTTGTTCCAGCGCTGGTAATGACGTAGCGGAAACGAAATGAGCCCCCCTGGGCTCCGCGATAATTGGTGTTCCAGTAGTTGTTCATGGCATAGGAAAAGATCGTTCCCTGACGCTGGCCAAATTCAGCGGGCCAGGAGCCTCGGTTGATGTCGCCCAAAGTCACCAGTGATGCATCGAGAGGCATCACGGTGCCTGAGACCCCATCCTGCTCAACTGAAACCCAGTGCTGTGCGGAAAACCATTCGTGCCCCGCTCCGGGGTACAAATCCCGGGCTGGATTCACGGTTCCGTTCTGGATCTCGTATTGGAACTTCGGCCGGTCCATGGCGAAAGGAAAGGCAAAATAGGCCGCCTCCCTGGAGGTGACTGAGGTTTTGTTCACATCTTCGACAAACTCGATCTTCTTCTCCTCATCGAAGATCAGTATCTCAGTTGCGACGACGGGCGTATTGGTATCTGTGCTCTCAAGACGCGCGACCCATCCCCAGGGCGTGTGCGTCGTAGAAACCAGCCTTCCCTCGTGAGCTGGATGGATTTCGAGATCGGGCTTTGGATAAACTCGGCTGTATTGGAGGATCGAGTTTGGAGTCTTGTCGCCGCCGGTGACATAGAGATATTGTCCAAAGCGGTGAGGACTTTGCTGGTCAACAAGCTCATGCTGAAGTTGCTTATCGTAAATGCTCCGCACCGCTCCAGTTTGAGGATCGAGCGTAACGCGATAATAGTGGCTCTCCAGGACAGTTTTCTGCTCCGCTAACGCCGGGTCCGGAGCCTTTTCGGTTTCGCGCAATTCATAGACTTTGTACCCGAGCGCGGGAATGTCGGTGGCAATAAATCGCACATGACGGAAATCCTTCCCGCTGCCGACGACTTCAACTGGAACGATCTGTCCGGTGACCTTGTCAACGATTTGAGCGCGCCAATTGTCTAGGTCGACAGACACAAGTCCGCTTCGCTGCCAATTCAACGTATTGAAAACTACCAGGCTGTTTGATCCGGTGGAGATCGAATTGGCGATATCGGCCATGCTGTTTTGCAAAAGAAACCGATCGAGTTGCTGTGCCTTCACGGCGTATTGATCCTTGACCTCCAGTTGCTGGACGGCTTGATTGCTGGCGGGGTCATCGACGCTATTGCCGGACGTCCAGGTGTGCTCATCCATCAGCAACATGTCGGTCCACATCTCATCCAGGTCCGTCTTGTCTACCGCCAGGCGTGGGTCGACGAAAGAGGCCAACGTAGACAGCTTTTCCGCGGATGGCCCGCGTGCCTCGTTCTCACGCTCCATCGCTGCATACAAGGCATCGGACGCAACGCCGTCTTCCCAATAGGGGCCGCCGTCGCCACGCATCACAGGAATCGCATCGCCAAACTGCTGCGCAATATTCTGGAGCGCCGCGTCGAAGCCAGAGTATTGCAGATGCGGATACGCATAGATATTGTTCCACTGCTCGACGAGTTCGGCCTGTTGGGGGAACAGATCAGTGTTTTCCGCTTGTGTGCCGTAAAGGATTGCGGCATTGGCCCTGTAAGAGGGGCTTTGGCATTGCTGAAGGAAAAGAGGCAAAGTATCGCGTCCGGCGGATGGCATCGGCGGCAGCCCGAAGAGGAACTGCATTTGCTGGTAGTGGCGTGAGTACCAGAGCAGAACTTTCTGGCCGTCGGGACCCTCCCACCACATCGGCGAGCTTTCATTCAGATGGCCCTGCAATAGAACGGGGGAGCGGTATTGATTGCTACCGGAAACAAGCTCGTGGATTCCCGCTGAAGCGAGGATAGAAGCGTAAGACCACGAGAAGCTGGGAACATCGGTGATGTTCGCATAATTGAAGGGCGTTTTAAAGGTGCGGCTAAAGTTCGCACTCGGATAGAGGGAGCGGATCAGGGTTTCAGCACTGGGAAAACCGGTGAGCAGATTGGCATATTGAGCAGGAACGAAGAGTTGCTCCTTCTGAATAGCGGCAATCGCCGTCTGCTGCTCGACGGGTGTCCGGTTCTTGAGGAATTGTGCGAGCGGCCAATCTCCGTCGAGGCTGAATCGGAACTCCGGGCGCGAAGCTGTAAGTGCCAGCGCCTCATCGATCACCCGGCTGTGGATGGCCGCGACCTTCGACTGGTAATCGGTGTAGCCAATGTCGAGATGGATATGCGGGACTAAAAACAATTCCCACTTCTTCGCCGGATTGATTGACTCTAGTTTGTGCCTTTCGCGACCATTCAAGTTCCAATGAAGCTGTGCTTGAGTCCCTGACGGAAACTCTGGAATCTCAAACTCCACCTTATCTTCGCCGAAATCCTGGCTCTCTCTGATCGGCTCGCGATAGTGCCTGCCATCAATTTCCAGGTCAACACTTGAGCCTTGTCGAATGGGTCCGGCATTGCGGACAAACACATCGACAAACTCATGTAGAGTTCCATTCCGCTGCCTATAGAAGATGGTCGGAACAGTTTGTGCCTTTGACATTTGGGAATTGAAATCACTCGAATTGCTGTCGAGTTCAATCGCGTCGTAATTCAAGCCCGCATCCGGGACATACTGCTCCGCCTCTTCGACGGCCTGCAAAGTGATTGTATTCAGCCCCTGATGCAGATAACTTCCTGGAAATGCGAATTCGACGTCAGCATGAGAGTAGACCGCATCGAATGAACTGTTCTGGTCACCGTTTTCGAAGTCCAAATCCGGATACAGATAAAACTTCCCGCGGCTGCCGTTTATGGAGACGTGCAGAGTGGGAACGCTGGCGCTTTCGACGAGCAGAGCAACATGGAGCGTATATGTCGCGGCGGGCTTTTCTGGCAGCGAAAACTTGATGGCCCATGGAGATGAACCGTTGGCCGTATTCTTCTCTTCGGTGGCCGAGGTTATCCTCACAGGCTGCACGGCGAACCAGTTTTTAGAGGGATCGCTTTGGCCAATCACAAACCTCACCGGCTTCTCCGGAGATCCTCCTGCAAACTCATTCGAAGAGCGATCAAATGTTCCGATCCTCCAGACAACGCCGCTTTGCCCATCCTGGCCCGCGTTTGCCGGCAGACAGGGACAAGCGGCGGCCAAAAGCGCAAATACGAGAATCGAACTCTTACACGCACTCACTGAGTCACCTGTTTGGGCGCTGGATACGATGGCGGAATTTGGGGGGCATCCATGTTTGGCGTATCGGTCATTGTGAACACAAGTTCCTTGGCCTTTGTCAGCCTGTCCCAATCGAGCCACCAATTCTTGATTGGGGTTCCATCCAGAGTAATGGTCTTTGCATAGAGTTTTTCAGGTGCGCCCGCTGCAACGATATGCAGGGGATGATCCCCGAGCAAGAGCGTGACCTGCGGGAACACGGGGCTGTTGGTCGCTACGCCACCGATTCCCGGAATCTCCGGATAGAATCCGAGATACCCAAATACCACCCAGGATGAAGTTGCTCCAAGGTCATCGTTGCCGGGTAGGCCATCGGGTGTATTGGAGAAAAGATCGCCGAGCGTCTTGCGCACCACTTCCTGCGTGCGCCAGGGATAGCCAGCCCAGTTGTATACCCAAGGATCTCCAAAGCTGGGCTCGTTCCCAATAAAGAAGTAAGGTCCCTGATGAAGAGTCGAGCCGTACTGGCTAAAATAGCCGTCTAGGCGCTGCTTTGCTATTTCGGGTCCTCCGATCGCATCGATGACGCCGTGAAGATCGTATGGAATCATCCAGGTGTACTGCGAAGCATTCCCTTCAACAAAGCCAGTTTCTTTACCTGGATCGAAGTCAGGAAGAAACTTTCCATCGGCTCCTCGGGCACGAATGTACTTTGTCTCAGGATCGAAAATAGTGCGCCAGTTCGCAGACCGCAAGGTAAACTCTCGCTCCGTCTTCGTATCGCCTATTGCTTTTGCAAACTGCGCGATTGCAAAGTCGGCATTGGTGTCCTCCAGGGTCACAGACGCCTCGCCAGTGTTATCTTCCGTATTCGCGATATATCCCTTGCTCAGATACTCATCGAGCCCTGGACGCTCGGTATAGAGGCGAATATGCGCATCTGGGTCCGTCGCGCCATGGAGCATTGCCTTCATGGCGCCTGCGATATCAAAGTGATGTCCGCCAAAGGCATAGGCGCTTGCGATGATTCCGTCGGAAGGGTCGCCGGCCATTACGCCACTCTCGTCGTTGGCCACCGGCCATATCGGCAGCCCTCCGCCCTGCTGCGCATCCGCAACCAGCGACTGTGCAATGTCGCTGCCCACGTTTGGCAGCAGCATGGTGATCATCTGCACCTGGCTCCGGTAGATGTCCCAACCGGAATAGTTGGCATACTGGATGCGCCCTTCGGCTATGTGAATCTTGCCATCAAACCCTATGTACTCGCCATTGACATCACTGAAAACCGAAGGGTGCAACATTGCATGATAGAGCGCCGTATAGAACACGGCTTGCTGCGCATCGCTCCCGCCTGTCGCCTGAACATGATTTAACACCGCATTCCACGCCGCTCGGGCTTCCTGGCGCACTGCACTGACCTCCCATCCAGGAATCTCGCGGTTCAGATTGATCTCGGCATTCGCGACACTGACATACGAAATGCCCTCTTTCAAATGGATCGACTTCGTGCCCGGATCAAAGCTGAGATATGCGCCTGTCCGTGGACCGTTCGCGGAGACGATTCCCGGCTTCACATCCATCTCATCAAACGTGCCTGTCGAAGTGGGGGTTGCATCCGTTTCCATCACAAAGTAGATCTTGTAGTGGTTCCCGGTTGAGCAAAAGCCTCCACTCGAGACCCAGCCTGAAACCTTTCGCCCCTGGATCGTGACCTGGGCATCCTCCACTGCCGTGAGATTCCTGCTGAGGTCAATCAGAACTGTGTGCGGATCGCGGCCGGCAGGATAGGAGAATTCGGCAATCCCAGAGCGCATTGCCGCGGCCAGTTCAACACGAATGCCTGAGTTAAGGCTTACCGCGTAGTAACCAGGCTGTGCGACCTCGCTATCATGCGAGAATGCGGCCTTGTACGGCGTTGAATTTACCGGAGGGGGATATTGCGGAGTTCCAACGATCGGAAGAATCGGCACGTCGCCATAAACGCCACAACCGGGGCCGCTGAGATGCGTCAGGCTGAATCCGCGGGTGATCGGCTCTTTATAGTTGTAAAACTGGCCACTGGCGGGGTCGGGGCTCCAATAAAGCATGCCAAAGGGCCGCGTGGCTCCAGGCGATGTATTCCCAAAATCCTGCTGCGAACTGATCTGCGTTCCGATAAATGGGTTCACATGCGACGCCGGATCACCAGTCGACTGACCAAATGCGCACGCGGATAATATCAAAAACGGAAGCCAGGCAAATCTCATTTTCAATCCTCAATCTGGAATTATTTTCGAGCCAATGGGCCATGCGGCGCATGTTCTATTGCACTGCAAAAGTGCCTTGGAGTGGAAGATTTTGCGAAGAATCGCCCACGTAAACAACGAACTTGCCGGCATCGATTTTCCAATCGTGCGAACCGGTATCCCAATATGCCATTGCTCGCCGGTCAAGTGTCACGGTGACGCGGCGCGACTCGCCCGGCGCCAGCATGACCCGTGAAAATCCCTTGAGTTCCTTGACTGGGCGAGGTACGCCCGCATCCGGCTCGCCCACGTAAACTTGCGCAACCTCGGCACCTGCGCGAGTTCCGGTATTCAAAATATCGAAGCTCACATCGACTGTGCCGGTTCCAGAAGTCGTCTGAGGAGAGACTATGAGGTTGCTGAAAACGAAGCTGGTGTAGGAAAGACCGAAGCCAAACGGAAACAAAGACTTTACTTTGCCCTTGTCGTAGTACCTGTAACCGGTAAAAATGCCCTCTGCATAGTTCACATCCCTGCTGCCTGGGGATTCGTAGTAATTGCCATTGGCGGGGTTGTCTTCGATCTCCCGTTCCCAGCTCATTGGCAGCTTCCCTGACGGGTTGACATCCCCCATCAGTACCCTGGCCAAGGCGGTACCCGCCTGCTGCCCGCCATACCAGGTGTGCAGCAATGCCGGAACCTTGTCGATCCAGTCCTGCGTAGCAACACTGCCGCCCGCGGTGAGAACAACGATGGTGCGAGGATTGGCGGCCGCGACAGATTGAATCAGCTCCTCCTGGCCAAAGGGAAGCCGATAGGTGCGGTCGAGTCCTTCTCCTTCGGTACTCGGGCTGAATCCTGCCGCAACGACCGTGACATCGGCCATCTTCGCTAGCCGCTCAGCCTCCGGGTCCAGCAGGCTGCTCTCGGTAATCACACCCAGGCCGGCTGTCTTCACTTCGGTCATCGGCCAATAGGTGAAGTCGATTTTTACTGCTTTACCGGCTTCGAGAATTACCTTCGCGGACTTCGGCGCTTGTCCGTTCTGGTGTTCCGGCACATCCAGAATCTTTTTGCCGTCGAGCATCAGGCTGTAGCTGTCTTCTCCCACGGCTGCTGCCACCACCCGGTACACTCCTGAGGTTTCAGGCAGGTAGTAGCCGGTCCACTCTACACGCCGGTATCCAGGATTCCAGTCATCGCCTCCAGGATTCTGCAAGCTGTTGATCAGATCGTCCTGACCGGAAGAAGTTTTGGCATTCGTCTTGTCGATGAATTCATTGCGCAACAGGCCAGTTTGCTTGCAACTCGCATCCGTGCACCAACGAGTATTGGAAAAAATATCCGACGGGGTTTTGATGCCTGCATTCCAATAAACCTTGATGCCCTTGGGATAGAGAGCCTGGCTCAGGCCGGTCATGAAACTCACCGGTGCAAAGGATGCAACCTGAGAGCTGCCGCCACCGCCCGGAACAGCCGGATATGCGTTGGGCCCAATCACGGCAATCGAATGGATACTACTTGCATTCAAGGGAAGGATGCCGGCGTCATTCTTCAACAGAACAGCACCTTCTTGCGCAGACTGTAATGCCACTGCGTCCGCCGCTGGATTGAAAAGAGGAATCGTCGGATCTGTTTGACTGTGGTCAAAGAGCCCGAATTGTGTGGCTGTTCGCAGAATGTGCCTTACCTTTTCATCGATCGTCGCGACTGAAACCTTCCCCTCGCGGATGGCCGGGATCAGGGTCTTCGCGTTCATGAATTCCGCATTGCCCATCTCGAGATCGAGTCCCCCATTTGCCGCCGCGACCCCGTCATATGTGGCACCCCAGTCAGACATCAGGATGCCTTGAAATCCCCACTCTTGCCGCAGTATCCGATTATTCAGAAAGGCATTCTGGGTGGCGTATTCCCCGTTTATCCGGTTGTAAGAATCCATCACAGCGCCCACTTGCCCCTGCTTTACTGCAGCCTCAAATGCGGGCAGATAGATCTCTCGCAGCGTGCGTTCATCAATGACCGTGTTGATACGGTGCCGATCGTATTCTGAATTATTGGCTGCGTAGTGTTTCACCGTAGCCACCACTCCCTGGCTCTGCACGCCCTGGATGTAACCAACGGCAATTTGTCCGGCAAGATACGGATCTTCACCAAAATACTCGAAGTTGCGGCCGTTCAAGGGGGATCGATACATGTTTACGCCTGGCCCAAGAAGAAAATTCACCCCTCGCGCACGAGCGTCCTGGCCCAGCATCACCCCAACACGGTGCGCCAGTTCTGAGTCCCAGCTTGCCGCCAGGCCGATCCCGGCGGCATAAGCAGTCGAAGTGCCCCAAGAACGGACGCCCAACGGTCCATCCGACATCCTCAGCGGCCGCATTCCAATCTCTGGGACGCTGCGAATGGCCATGCCATCAGCCCCTCCCAGCAGATCGATCTTCTGCTGCAGACTCAGGGCATGGACCATCGCATCGACTTTCTGCTCCTGCACCAGCGTAATTGGTGGCGGACCCGCAGGCGCCTGGCCTTGAGCACAAGCTGCCGCGAAGTTGAGAAGAATGAGCGCCGGTGCCATCAAGCACCAGGACAGATAGGATCTTCGGCAATCTGAAATCATGGTCTCTTTCCTGCAAACGAGTGTGAAGGTGCTGCTAATAGAAAGCTTCGAGGCTTGCATCGCGTGGAAGCCCCTCCAGAATCCCTCTTCCGCAGACGAGGACCATGCAGCCAAATCCAAGGCAAATCTCAAGATCAAGATGTCTAGTATATTTTATCGAATCGTTATTAACAAAGAAATTTATTGACATTGATATGAATAGTGGCGTAAAAAGGCGCAATCCGAACGTTTCAACGATGTCTTATCTTGAATCTGAACGACGGATTCCCTACAACCGGGGCCTGCCATCGCGGCCTCATCCAAAACCGATATCGCGAGTGGGCATGAGAGGAGAGAATGTTGTGAATCGTTTTCTGAGGCCAGTTTTGATTCTGAGTACCTGCACGCTCGTTGTGCTTATTGCGACGGTTGCCTGGGCAGCAATCACCGGTTCGATTTCCGGAGTCGTCACTGACCCCAATGGCGCAGTCCTTGTGGGCACAACCGTGGTTGCCACCAACGATGAAACAGGCGTTCAGAGTGTAGCTGTGACTGACGCTCGAGGCTTTTACAGCCTACCTGTTCTCGCGGTAGGCAAATACGATGTCACCTTCAAACAGCAGGGATTTCGGGACTTCCAGCAGAATGGCGTTAAGATCGACGTGAATTCAGCGGTCCGCATCGATGTAAAATTGGAGCTTGGAGCGGCAAACACCACCATCGCAGTCTCGAGCGACGCGCTCCAGGTGGAAACTCAGAGCAGTCAGATGGGCATGGTTGTCGAGAGCGACCAGATGGAGGCGCTACCTCTCAATGGCCGCTCCTATCTCAGCCTTCTGACGTTGCAACCGGGCGTCTCGCCGATTACGGGATATTCCAGCACAAATGGAGAAACGGCGTCTCCTGGCGGCGGCACGGTGTCTGGGTCATTGAATCCCGGTACCCAATCTGTCGAAGGCGGGCGACCGGGCGCCAACGGATTTATGGTGAACGGGGCCGATGCCCAGGAAGCGGTACAGAGCGTTGCCGCGATTATTCCGAACCTCGATTCAATTGAGCAGTTTCGAGTAATTACAAACAACTTCGACGCAGAGTATGGAGACTTCAGCGGTGGGCAGATCAATGTGGTCACCAAGTCTGGAACCAACAAGATCCATGGCGACGCGTTTGAATTCATTCGCAATACCGATGTGGACGCAAAGAATTACTACCTGACCAGTCGGTCGCCCTACAAGCAGAACCAATTCGGCGGCACAGTTGGAGGGCCGATCAAAAAAGACAAGATATTTTTCTTTGCCGACTACCAGGGAACGAGGCAAAACATCGCACCACAAACTCCCCAGGTTCTCCCATTGCCATCCGCGGCTGATCGCACCGGAGATCTGTCGGACCAGACCCCTCAAAATGGAGGATCGTTCGGCGTGGGTAAGACCGTTGTTTCCAATCCCGGCCCGAACCCCTGGGCGGACGTACTCAGCAACAGACTGGGCTACAACGTCTACAAGGGAGAACCGTACTACGTTCCAGGCTGCACCAGTTCGAATTACGACCCCAATAACCCATCCCCTACTGCTTGCGTCTTTCCCAATGCAGTGATTCCTCAGAGCGCATGGGATCCGGTCGCGGTGGCGACACTGAAATACTTCCCCGCCGGGTCAACTTATGTGGACTCCCTACCAGTAACGCTCACCGATGACAAGTACGGCCTGCGCGGCGATGGCAAGTCCCGTCTGGGTGCCCTTTTCGCATACTACTTTCATGACACATACAACCAGACGAACCCATATGCAACCTCCCTTCCCGGCTTTGCTACTGCCTTTGTGGGCACGACACAAATGGCCAACGTGGGCTTGACGACAACGCTGGGCGGCTCCACGGTCAATGACCTCCGCTTGGTTTATCTCGGCGTGACGATGGCTGGAAATAAAGGCATTGGAGGCGAGCATGTCACAATGTCCGCCCTAGGATTCAACACCGACCCAGCCACCGGCGGTACTGTCGTCGTCGATCCCAATCAGGAAGGCGTCCCAATCTTCGCTTTCAACAACAATGTCGCCTTTGGATCCAGCACAGGCGCCCAGTTCCAGAGCAACAATTCCTTCCAACTCATTGACAATGTGCTCAGAACGGTAGGGCTTCACAACATCCAGTTCGGAGCGGATCTACACTACGACCAAGTGAAGAACACCTACCCAGCCGGCATCAACACAGGATTCATCGCGATCTCTGGAAACGAAACCGGCGTGGACTTCTCCGACTACCTGGTGGGCGCGCCGGATGCCGATTATTTCTCAGGAGCTTCGCGTTTGGACGAACGAACAAAATACCTTGGTTTCTATGGCCAGGACAGTTGGCGGGTGCTCCCCACGTTGACTCTGAACTACGGCCTGCGTTGGGAATTCCTCGAGCCCTGGTATGACACACAGAACAAAGTACTGACTTATCTGGCTGGGGAACAATCCCAAGTCTTCCCCAATGCTCCTCTCGGTGTGGTGGCCCCTGGGGATCATGGTGTACCAAGAACACTTTCGAATACGCAGTACGGCCATTTTGCGCCACGATTTGGCTTGGTCTGGGCACCCGCTGTCAGCGATGGGTTGCTGGGGAAAATCTTAGGAGGCCCAGGAAAATTCAGCGTCCGCGCAGGCTATGGACTCGCCTATCAGTCAATCGCCGGCCTAGAACTTTTCACGACTGGCGGCGGTCCGCCGTACACGCCCAACTATGGCGGCGGTGCACCCCCGTTGTTAAACTCTCCATTTGCCGATCGCGCCACGGGCCTGGTTCATACCGGAATCTTCCCCGGTCCGCCTCCTCCGGTTAACGCATCGCCATCCGATCCTTACACCACCTTTAACTGGTCAAACTACGGTCTCATCGGCGGCCGCGCCTACGACACCCATAACGTTGTGCCATATACACAGGAGTACGAGTTGAGCGTTCAGCGTGCTCTGGATGCGAAGACTGTTCTGACTTTGAGCTACGTGGGCACTGTCAGCAGGCACCAGATAACACTGGAAGAAGGCAACCCGGTAAACCAGGCGCTCTGCCTGCAGTTGAGCAACCCGGCGAATGTTGCACCCAACAGTTCGACCTGCGGGCCGTACAACGAGAACCAGACGTTCACCACCGCAGCGGGACAGGAAATCGATAATATGCGCCCGGCATTTGGATCAACCAGTTTCCAGAGCCTCACGTTCCTGGCGAGTACCGCAATGGCCAACTACAACTCGTTCCAGGCAAGCTTGCAGCATAACGAAAAGTATGCCAACTTCCTGATTTCATACACCACGGCCAAGGCGCTCGGCACAAGTTCCGACGACTTCGATAACACCAACTCGATCAAGCCAAGTCTGAGCTATGGATTGTCGCTCGCGAATGTGCCGAATGACCTGACGATCAGCTATACCCTTCATCTGCCTTTCCAGAAGTTCCTCGGCGACGGCGCTGCCGCAAGCCGATTCACAGAAGGATGGCAGTTGAGCGGTGTGACGATTTTTGCAAGCGGTGCGCCCATCCAAGTTCTCGAAAAGGATGACCACTCCCTTGCCGGCGCGGGTGGAACCAACATCGATGAGCCCAACTTTGCTAACAATGGGACCCATCTCTTCTTGGATAAGAACCCTCGCGATGGAAAGCCCTATTTCAACCCGAATTACTTCACGGCAGAGCCCTTGGGGCAATTCGGCAATGTCCGGCCGGAGTTCTTTTCTGGGCCTGGCATCAACAACTTTGATATGGCACTGCTGAAGGATACAAAGATTCACGAAGCTATGAATCTCGAGTTTCGTGTCGAGGCCTTCAATGTCTTCAATCACGCGCAATTCGGCGGACCTGACGGCACGTTTACAGACTCTCAATTCGGATATGTCCAGTCGGCTGCGGCCCCCCGCCTCATGCAGGGTGCGTTGAAGTTCACGTTCTAGAACAGGTACCATGTCGTATCGATAAGCCGGGATAACAAAGGATCTGCAACTTCCAGTTCTGCGGATCCTTTGTTCTCCCAGCCATCAATTCGGCAGGAGTCGGGAGCAGGCTGGTATGAAACATAAAGTTCTTGGGATAGCGCTGGCCGCAGTGCTCTCCTGCGTGCCATTGCTGGCTAGACAGAGTGTTGCACCCAACAGCCAGACTCCTCTTGATACTTACGTTCAAGCCCCAGATCCTCATTATCACTATGAACTTGTCCAGCAGACAAAGCACCCCGGATACACTTTGTACCTTTTGCAGATGACATCGCAGAAGTGGCGCAGCGCCGAGGATGTGGATCGGACGTTATGGCAACACTGGATCACAATCTATAAACCCACAAGAGTTGTTAGCACGACGGGAATGCTACTCATCACTGGATATTCCAACGATGGCCACCGACCTGACCCTGCCGTAGATCCAATGCTTGCATCGCTCGCGACGACGTCACATACGGTGGTTTCCGCAGTGTTCGATGTTCCAAATCAGCCACTGACTTTTGCAAATGATGCGCATGGCCCGCGGGGTGAGGATGAAATCATTGCCTACACCTGGAAAAAATATCTCGATACCGGAGATGCAATGTGGCTGGCGCGCTTGCCCATGACCAAGGCCGCGGTCCGTGCAATGGATACCGTCGAGTCATTTATGGCGTCTGAGAAGGGCGGAAAGCATGAAGTAAGGAATTTTGTTGTTGCAGGAGCTTCAAAACGAGGCTGGACGACTTGGACAACCGCCGCTGTGGATCATCGGGTTGTCGCGATAATTCCAATGGTGATCGATGTTTTGAATGTCATTCCATCCTTCACTCACCACTATCGATCCTATGGATTCTGGTCCCCGGCGGTAACCGATTATTTCAATCTGGGATTGATGGACCAGTTGAACAAGGCTGCCTTTCGCAACTTGCTGTCGGTGGTCGATCCATATTCTTACCGCGATCGGTACACGATGCCGAAACTGATTATCAACGCGGCTGGAGATCCATTCTTTGTGCCGGATTCCTCTAAGTTCTATTTCAACGACCTTCCCGGAGAAAAGTATCTGCGGTACATGCCGAATGCCGATCACTCATTGGATGGTACGGATGTGGAAGAGAACATCACGGCGTTTTATCTGTCGATCATAGAGAACGTAAAACGCCCGAGATTCGGTTGGACACTTGAGAGCAACGGCGACATCCGGGTGACCACGACGGACCAGCCCATTGCTGTAAAGCTATGGCAAGCAACGAACCCGGAGCATCGCGATTTTCGGGTGGAATGGGTCGGGCCACTTTACCACGAGACCCCGCTCCCTGCGACCGAGCAAGGAGTCTATCTGGCCCACGTGCCGGAACCCGCAAAGGGATGGACCGCGTTTTTCGTAGAGCTTGTTTATCCCGGCTCCAACGAGCAATATCCTCTTCACTTCACAACGGCAGTGCGAATTCTTCCGGACGCAGAGCCCTTTCCGTCCCCAGTGCCAGGCGCCACGCGTCTGGGGGATAACCCCAAGTCTGAAAAATAGGGCGATCCATGATTCAAGATGAATGCTGCAGAGTCGGTCTGCGGAAAACTACGCTCGCCACAGTCCTTGTGTTTGTTGTATCGCAGGCGGCATTTTTGCTTTCTGCTCAGCAGGCGTCCAGCGGTGTGGGCCAAGCTACTAGGCAGACCGATGAAACACTAAGTGTTGAGACGGCAGGCCCGTGGTCCCCACGAGTCAATGTGAATGCCGACCTTGCCATGGTTTATCCACTCGACCCTCACTTCTCTGAAGACCTGGCGTCCTGGAGGAAACACGGTTACAAAGTGGCAATGATGACCGCTGCTGCGTGGGGGCCTTTTCAGGACTACCTCGATGGTGGCTTCGACGGAAAATACCATTGGGGTGAGGCTCAAATGTACCAGCATGGAAAAATGGCTCTGCACGGAGACATGGCCCGCATCACGCCCTATATGTCACCCGGTGATGATTTCGGGAGATATCTGTCCTCTCTTATTCAGCATTCTCTGGATGCAGGCGCAGACGCCGTGTATGTTACCGAACCCGAATACTACGCCGACACCGGCTGGTCGGCGAATTTCAAGGAACAGTGGAGGAAGCATTATGGAGAAGATTGGCGGCCGCCGGATTCCTCGCCGGATGCTCAGTACCGAGCCTCGAAGCTGAAGTACCAGCTGTACCGGCAAACGTTGACCGAGGTATGCGCCGCAGTCAAGAAATACGGCGAGGATCATTCGCACGCAATTCCCTGCTATATCGGAACACATTCTTTGATCAACTATGCGCACTGGACCATTGTGAGCCCGGAGTCTTCCTTGCTGGATGTTGGAGCGGATGGATACATTGCGGTGGTGTGGACGGGAACGGCACGCACGCCGAATGTTTATGAAGGGCGGCGCAAAGAGCGCACATTCGAAACAGCGTTCCTTGAATACGCTGCCATGGAAAACATGACGCGCGATTCCGGGCAGACCTTGTGGTACTTGAACGACCCAGTTGAAGACGATCCCAAACACAGTTGGCAGGACTACCGAACAAATTGGGAAAGCACGCTGACAGCTTCGCTTTTGAATGCTGAGGTGTCGAACTTTGAAGAAATGCCCTGGCCGGATCGCGTGTTCAACGACAAGCATCCAGTCAGTTCAGCCGGTCCACCCAGCCGAACGACAAAGCAGGCTGCGCGGAAGGTACAGATTCCTGAGGCATATGCAACTGAGTTACAGACGGTCATCGGCGCACTTCGTGATATGAAGCAACCGGCTACTCGCTGGGAGCACGCAGGAACGGAGAAGGCGGGCGTGCTGATCTCGGACACGATGATGTTCGAACGCGCTGACCCGGACCCCTCCGAAGAGGATCTCGGATCGTTTTATGGGCTCGCCCTTCCCCTGCTGAAGCGGGGCATTCCCGTAACACCGGTGCAGATCGAGAGAGCTTCAGTTCCTGCGTTCCTCGACAGGTACAAGTTGCTGCTGCTTACCTATGAAGGTCAAAAGCCGCCGACTCCGAAGTTTCATGAGGCACTTGCAAAATGGGTGCACGCTGGTGGCGCCCTGGTGGTGGTCGATGACGACCGCGATCCTTACAACGGAGTGCGCGAATGGTGGAACACGACACCGTATTCTTGCCTGTCTCCGCGCCAGCATCTTTTTGAAGCGCTGGGGTTACCGCGCGATGCGAGCGGGGTATTCAAGATTGCCCATGGCGTTGTGGTATCGGCTCGTCTATCGCCCGCAGCTATGACGCATCGCACCAATGGCGGCGCGACCATTCGCCGACTCGCGCAGCAGGCCGCAGGTGCGATCGGCTGGAAATGGACCGAGACCAATTCGTTTGTGCTTCGAAGGGGCCCGTTCTTGATTGCTGCGGGCCTCGATGATTCCGTCCCAAACGCAACGCCTTATGTTTTGCGCGGACGTTTTATCGACCTCTTTGACGCCAGTCTGCCAATTCTATCCAGTGTGTCGCTCAATGAGGGCAAGCGCGATTTGTTGCTTGACCTGGACGCTATGCCCACAGGAGGCAATCCGAGCGTGATTGCAGCTGCATGCAGAATTCGTGAGCAGAAAGCAAGCGCAGAGAAGCTGAGCTTTCTCGCCGATGGCATCGAAAATACACGGGCAGTTGTCCGGGTTCGCACCCAGTTGAAGCCGATGCGCGTACTTTTCGGGGGGAAGGTAGTCGATCGCGCCGACTACGACCTGGAGCAGGGCACGTTGCGCTTGCGCTTCAAAAACTCTGTTCAGCCGATGCCAATCGAAATCGAATTTGCGCATGAATAGTCGAGAAGCTGCTGACTCACTCAAGGCAAGCTTGGCTTCAAGTCTGAGCTCGATGGCGGAGGCTCCCCCATCGGCCATTTCCCTGGCTTGTCAGACATTTCCAATACCAGGCGGCCGCCCTGCACCATATCTTCATGGCGCAGCCAGCCACGATCGAGAGGCTGCCCGTTGAATGAGGCCGACGCCACGTATCGATTCGAATCGGATACGTTTTTCGCCTCGATCACAAATGTTTTGTCGCCTCCGAGGTGCAGGGTCACTTCCGGAATGGCGGGACTTCCGATCAGGTAAACATCCTGCCCGGCATTTGGAAATATCCCCATCACTCCGAAGGCGTACCACGACGACATAGCGCCTGAATCGTCGTTCCCCGGCAAGCCTTTGCGGCCAACGTGATAGCTCTTCGCAACAATCTCCCGAACACGCTCAGCGGTCTTATACTGCCTCCCAGCCCAGATATAGAGATAAGGGCTCAGGAAGCCTGGTTCATTCCCAACGTCGTATCGTTCCGGAACATCGAAGAATGCATCCAGGCGATCCACAAAGCGCTGCGGGCCGCCCGACTTTCGGATTAGACCGGCAACGTCCTGCGGAACATAGAGCGAATAGGTCCACGAGTTTCCCTCGTAAAATGTGTCGCCGCCCCATGTGCTGGTGAGCATCGCGGTGAACTTCTTCTTCCAGGTTCCATCCCTGTGACGCGGCCGGATGAATCCCTGCACGTCGCCTTCCTCAAATTCGGGATCCCACAAGTGTTCCCAGTTGTCCGATCTAGCCAGATACTTGCTAAAGTCCGTTTCATGGCCCAGTCCGCGAGCCATCAGCGCAATCTCGAAATCGTTCGCCGCATATTCCATGTGCAGCGAAGCGGAACGATCCGAACCCTCCATGCTGACATAGCCAAGGTTCTTCCAATCCTCCAATCCGCCACGACCTTCGTTAATGGGTTCAGGCGAAGGAACTTCCGCGTCATTGATCACAGCAGCATACGCCTGATTCCAGTCAATGCCTGGCAGGTGCTTCGCATACGCGTCACCAATTAACATATCCGCATTGCTTCCGCCCTGCATTCGACCCGTGAAGTTCCCGCTCCTGGCATCCGGAAGCCACCCTTCGTGCCGGTAGATGTCCACCAGTGCCCGCACAATGGCGGTCTCGCGCTGCGGTGCAATCAACGTCAGCAACGGGCCGGAGGTGCGAAAAGTATCCCAGAGCGCATAGAAATCGTCATAGTACGGTTCATCCGATTGCCATAGCGGATTCTCTCCAGTCCGATCAACGGGCATCAGCATGGAGTGGTAGAGCGCGGTATAAAACATCTGCTCCTGCTCAGGGGTCGCCCCGGTGAGTTCGACCGCGCCCAGAGCCTTGTTCCACGCAGAGACAGCATCGGCGTGAACACGGTCAAAGTCGAACCCTGGAATTTCGCTGAAAAGGTTACGCCTGGCCTGCTCTACACTCACAAACGAGATGCCCAACTTCAATCCGACTTGTTGTCCCTGATGCGTTGCAAAGGAAAACCAAGCGCCAGTTTTGCTGGCTGGTTCAGGGCCCTCTGTTCTCTCGCCTGGATACAGCCGGGCATCCCGCCATGTGCCCCACTTGTCTGCTGCGGTGTCGCTCACCGCATAGAAATAGACGGTGTATGGTCTTGGCTGCTTGTTCCACCCTCCAGTCACACTGCTCGAACCGCTTACCTCGGTCGGCGATACGATCTGCACCTGAGAGTTGGCAATTAGTTGCCCCTCGCCTGCCTTGCTGATCCAGCTTAGACAGTGACCGGCATCGATGAGAATATTTGCCTGCTTTGTTGCGGGATATGTCAGCCGGTAAATTGCCGAACGCTTGGCTGCGGTAATCTCCACGCCAATGCCGTAACGCTTCAACTGCACTTGGTAATACCCGATAGTTCCCTTCTCATCATCGCGATCAGAACCGATTCCAGTTGCACTTGGCACGCCAATCGTCGGCTGAATAAGAACATTGCCGTACTTGGGGCCGCCCCCGGAACCGCTCACATGTGTCTGACTGAAGCCGTTGATTCGTCCTGTTGTTTCCCAGCCGGAATTAGACTGGTTGCTTCCGACATCAGGGCCTGGCTTGATCATCCCAAACGGCATTGACGGCCCCGGGATGGTGTTCCCACCTCCTTCAATCCCAAGGAATGGGTCCACTTTCAAAGCGACCTGAGCGTGCAGCGCAGTCGTGAGAACGATCGAGGCTGCCACGGCAAACCAGCTTCGCGTTTGTCCAGTCTGCGCCATCACTCCACAATCCCATGTCACTGGCCAGCCAATCCTATCTTGTCGCGCCGTCGCGACCATGTGAAATTGAGATGAGCAAAGCTCTCTTCGAGAGCCTTCATCAATCCGGCACATCCTTGCTTCCAGGGCGTCTAAAAACCCATCGCCACGCAAATCGCAGCAATGTCGCCGATCTCTTCTCCCAGCGCTGCGGGCACGATGCGGCAGGCTCTCGTGGAAGCGGAAAGCGCTTCGTCCTCCAACACACTTCGCGCTGGTGTCAGTAGGCTCTCACCCAACCTCATGGCAAGCCCGCCGATCACAATCACTTCAGGATTCAATACATCCACGAGAATTGCCAGCGCTTCGCCCAAGCGGGTTCCCGTGTTACGAATGATCCGCCTTGCCAGTTTGTCTCCGCCACGTGCGGCCTCAGCAACGTTTTTGGCGGTAAGTGTCCCGTTCCCGGCAGACCGGGCCATGGACGTGGGGATGCCCTTGCTGATCGCCGCAGCAACCTCTCGTCGAGCTGTTTCTGCAATTCCTGCACCACTTGCCCACCCTTCCACCGAACCTGCTTTGCCGTGCCCTGTCGGGCCCGAGCGGGTCAGCCGGACATGCCCAATCTCGCCGGCCAGGTCAGATGCCCCGTGATAGAGGCGTCCATCCGCAATAATGCCCGCGCCCAATCCGGTTCCCATGGTCAGGAATACCATGTGTTGCGTCCCTTGCCCAGCTCCAAAACGATGTTCCGCAATTGCGCCTGCATTCGCATCGTTTTCCAGCCGGCAATTGATACTGAATTCCTGTTCAAGAATGGAACAAATTGGAACATCCACCCAGGTGGACAGATTCGGAGGAGCCTGAATAATGCCAGCTATCCGATCGAGCGGACCGCCGCAACTCACACCGATAGCCTCAAGCTCTCCGATAGCCTCGCGGTGACTGTGGATCAGTTCATGAATCGTCTTCTTGATCAGTTGGAGGACACGTTCCGGGCCTTGTTCCGGTAAGGTCGGAAATTCAACACGCGCCAGGATCTTTGGCGGTCGCAGGCAAAGCACTATCGCAGTTTTAGTGCCGCCTATGTCAACACCAATCCATGTCTTCTCTGCCGCAGGGTGAAGACTCTCTCTCTTACTCATAGGCAGCTTTCCCGAACACTGACACCGCAACTACAAAACCAAAGCAAAGCGCAGGAATCCCCATTGCAACCTGTAGGCCCAAGTGGTCCGCGGTAAAGCCGACCAGCGGGGGAACAATTGCGCCTCCAATCGACGCGGTAATCAACAAACCTGAGATTGTCCCTTGAGCTTGCGGAAAGGAATGAACGGCACCACTGAATATCAGTGTGAAAAGTACAGATGTAAAGAACCCACAAGCCGCAAATCCGATCGCTGCCGGAACTGGTGGCGCAAAGATGGCAACCAGGAGGGACCCAAGCGCGCAAAACGCATAGAGTCTGAGCATTGATCTGGGGCCAAGCTTTCGAATGCCCGGCGCACTGGTGAGGCGGCCCAGCCCCTGCAATCCCCAGAACAGCGATACAGTTAGAGCCGGGAGAGCCGGAAGACTGCGGAGGAGCACGTTCTCTCCCGCATCCGTCCCACGCACGGCGCTTATTCCATGCACCTGCTGGAAGAACTTAACGATCCACGACGCCGTTCCCACTTCAGCGCCGACATAGAAAAAGATGGCAAGGAAATACGTGATGGCAATGGGATGACTGAGCAGCTGCAGCAACTCCTGCGGACGAAGCCTCTCATTGGCTGGTTTGGCGGCCTGCGGGAACCTGGCGCCCCAGAGCAGAAGCAGCAAGATGACGCACAATACAGCATAGCCCGAATAGAGGCGCTGCCAGGGCAATCCATGAGTCTGCAACGCAGAAAGGCAGAATGGACCTGCAAATGCGCCAACGCCGCAAAACCCAATCGTCAACGTGAGGTTCCGATGATAGTTCTCACGCCGGTCAAGGTAGGCAATGAGGGGGTTACCGGCAGTCTGGAGCAGAGCTATGCCTGCACCAATGGTGAAGGCTAGAAATGCGATTGCGCCATAACCGTTGGCCCACGGAATGGCCGCGCAGCCAGCGCCCATGAGAAAAACGCCGCTGAGCACCACCGGCTTCGAACCGATTCGATCCGCCGCCCAACCCGCAGGGATCGAGAAGACGCCAAACGATATATAGAATGCGAAAGCAAGCAATCCCCCTGCAAACAGGCTCAGATTGAATTGCCTGATCAGGACCGGGATGATCACGCCCACAACGTTGAGAACGATACCGAACGTAAAGTAGGCAGCGAAAAATATCCACAGAAGCTTGTTTGGCGCCTGCATATCGTCAATCTGCACCTTCGCGGCCTCTGCCAGAGCTTTCATAGAATCTCACTTAACGTGCAGTTCTCCGACGAAATCGGGGCCGTATGAGGGGACCTTCTCAGACTGCATGCGCGATATCTGTCGTCTATCAGCACAAATATACTCTCTTAATGTCGCTATTCGCAACGTTATTATCTCAGTAAAACTGCATATTTCTCGTCGCGTGTACAACACATTATCTGCTGACCACGATGTGCGCTTCAAGCGTTTTCATCCACACAGTTTATACGGAAATAATCGGCGAAATCGACTGTCAATTAGTCAGACTCCTGCTCCCTGTAACTGCTGCTCAACGATTTCGCAGATGGTGTGAAGCAGGAATTTGTGACCCTCCTGAATGCGCGCTGTGACATTGCTTGCCACCCTCAATTCAATATCGGCACGGCCAGCGCACTTGCCACCATCTCCACCGAGGAACGCAACCGTCTTGATTCCCAGGTCCTTCGCAGCGACCAACGCGCGCAGCACGTTCTCGCTCTTACCACTCGTGGTGAATACCACAAGAACATCCCCAGGGCGGCCGAATGCGTTTACCTGGCGTGCAAAGATCTCTTCAAACGCGTAATCGTTCCCAATTGCAGTCAGGTCTCCTCCATGGACAGCCAGAGACATAGCTGGGTAGGGACGGCGGTCTCGGTTAAATCGGCAGACAAACTCCGTCGTCAAATGGGATGCGTCCGCCGCGCTGCCGCCATTGCCGCACGCCACCAGCTTTCCTCCCGAATTCAGCGTTTCTGCTATCGCTGTGGCGGCTGCTTCGATGCTCTTCTCCATCTTCGCTAGCCCTTCCAGCACGATCACGGCATTGCTTATGTTCTCGCTGATTAAATGGTTCATGCGCCTCATCTCTCGATCTTTGGTGGGGACTTTATGACGTCGGTTCATTCTCCCCTTTAGACAAATAGGTGCCGACATAGTCGCGCACTGCATCCTCAAGGGAAGTAAACGGCAATGTGTAGCCGGCTTGGCGAAGCTTGTCCACAGGGGCCTGCGTGAAGTACTGGTATTTGCCGCGCAACTTCTCGGGCATCTCGATAAACTCGATCTCTGGACGCGCGTTCAATGCCAGGAAGACAGCGATTACAAGATCCTTCCATGTTCGCGCACGCCCGGTTCCGCAGTTGAACAGCCCACTCACCTCACGGTGGTCCAGAAAGTGCAAGGTCACGGAGACCGCGTCCTTCACATAGATGAAGTCGCGCATCTGTTCGCCATCGGCGTAGTCCGGTCGGTAAGACTTGAACAACTGCACCTTACCGGTAGCCTTGATTTGTTCGTATGCCTTGCATACCACGGAACGCATATCGCCTTTATGCTCTTCATACGGACCAAACACATTGAAATATTTCAGTCCGGAAATGCGGTCCAGCAGTTTGTTACTGTGCGCCCACAGATCGAACATGTGTTTTGAATATCCATACATATTCAGCGGACGCAGAGTTTGCAGAGCATCCTCGTTGTCGTCATAGCCATCGTGCCCATCTCCGTAGGTGGCTGCGCTCGACGCATAGCTAAACCGCACATTGTGCGACAGGCTCCACTCGCACAGTGAGCGAGTGTAGTGATAGTTGTTCCGCAGCAGGAAGTCTGCATCTTTCTCAGTGGTTGCACTGCAGGCGCCGAGGTGAATGATTGCGTCAAGATCTGGCGCACTGCCTACCTCGAGTCTGGAAAGAAACTCGCCCGGCTCAAGGATGTCCTCATACTTCAGGCCAATGAGGTTACGCCACTTTTCATCGCGGCCAAGGCTATCCACAAGGAGCAGATCGTCGTAGCCACGCGCGTTCAATTCCGCAACCACATTGCGCCCGATGAATCCGGCAGCCCCGGTCACCGCAATTGCTTTAGCCATCCGAATTTTCCTGCTTTCCGTAGACGTGCAGTATCCGCTCGACGGTGTTGGTTGTCGAGCGCCCATCCACCATGTCGGCAAGAACAACCTTGCCGCCATTTGCATTTACGATGTCGCGTCCGCTCACGTAGTGGGCCCAATCTCTTCCCTTCACCAGTACCTGGGGAAGAATCTTCGAGATGATTTCTTTGGGCTCTTTATCATCAAAAATGACGACAAAATCCACTGCCCGCAGCGCCCCAAGCACATATGCGCGGTCATCCTGACTATTAATAGGTCTCTGGTCCCCTTTGTTGGTCTTCACCGATGCGTCGGAGTTGAGCCCAACCACCAGTGCATCTCCCTGGTCGCGCGCGAATGTCAGATAACTCACATGGCCGCGATGAAGAATGTCGAAGCAACCGTTTGTAAAAACGAGCTTCTTCCCCATGGCAACGAGTTTGTCGCGCTCTGTGCGAACTTCCTCAACGGTCAAAACCTTTGGTGTATCAATCGCCATCGTCATCTCCCAATCGCAATTTGCTCGTGCTTAGTTCCGCGTGGTGTGAGCCGCAGCGCCTGTAATAGCAAATTGAGTTGACTAAAGTCGGGAACAATCAGCGTTGCGCCTGCGCGAATAAGTCGGCTGCGCTTTGAATAGTTCCAACCAAATCTCCGCACCTCATCGCTCGCCACACCAATACTGAGCCCACCCCGCTTTCTGGCTTCCCTCATCTCAACCGGGCCATCGCCAAATACCGCAAAATGATGACCGGAAAGGTTGTGTTTCTGAATGATCCTTTCTAGAACTACCCTCTTCGCTTCCACCTTGATGTCACCCACGGCACCGAAAATCATGCCTTCAAACAGGTCAGCGTACCCCAGCGCCGTTGCCTCCGCAACGACATCGGCCTCGTCAGTGCCGCTGGCGAGATACAGCTTAACCCCTCGCTCCCGCAGCGCGCGCAGCAGATCCACCGCATTCTTGATTTGAAAGTCTTCAGAACTGAGCTCTCCCAATCTCAGCTTCTCCATCCGCCTTCCGACCATCGCAAGGAGATCCTGGTTGAAGATATGCTTGTATCCGTGCTCATCAAGCACAGACCTATCCTCGACAAACCCGCCTTGACGTACCAGTTCCACTAGCCCCTTCATCTGCGCCAAGGTTTGAATGCCCGTAGTTCGGTCGATAAATCCGCGCACTTCACTTGTGATCTTTGCGAATACCGCCGGCGAAGCATTCTCATAGTGCGTGCCGAGGATCGTGCGCACCATCATGGGTTCCATGATCTTTTCCCAGCCCTCGCGCAGTGTCGAGATTGTTCCATCGTGGTCGAAGATGCAATGCTGTATATCGAGATCGTCGGGTACTTCGCCGATGCGCTCGATGTCCGCGCCATCCAGAAACCGCGCGCGGTGCGGCATTTCCGCCAAATCCGGCTCAAATACATAATCAGGTTCACTGCCCACAGCGAGTATCTCCGCCGGTGTTGCGGTACCTGTGGTCTGTAGTTTCTGAACCGTGACCGCTGCCGCGATGTTCGCAATTTGTGCAGCCGTCAGCGAATCCTGTCCGCTGCCAAGAACCGCGGCAATTGCCGATACCACGGTATCGCCGGCGCCCACCGGGTCTGTTCTGGAGAGAAGCTGTATCCCCGCTACTTGATGGACCGACTCTCCTTCCGCAACAAGTATGCCCTTCTCGCCGCGTGTGAGGAATACCGCATTTTCGGTCCTCAGTGATATCTGGCGAATCATATCGACGGCCGTTTCTACTGAGTCATCCTCTTGCCCAGTGCGGCCCAGAAGCTTTGCAGCCTCATGAGCATTGAGTTTCAAAACCGCTCCACGGTATAATTCGGGCCGATGACGGGAGTCTGCGACAAAAATAGTTTTGGTATGCCTTGCAATGACGGCGTTGATCCGGTCGATCATCGCTGGTGTGCTTAGGCCCTGGGGCACCTGTTGATTGAGGATAATGACATTGTTGTCCGCGGCGGCCCGGTCCAGCGCCACCGCCAGGACTTCGGCGGTTTCGTCGGATAGAACATTGAACGCGCCAAAATCGATCCGACTCTCTTCCTGCTCTCCTGAGTGGGGTTTGGCATAGACCATTGTCTGCCAATTGGCATCGGTCACCATTCCGCTTCCAATATCTGCGCCGCGCTCTTCCAGAAGGCGCAGCAACTCCCTGCCGAAAAGATCGTTGCCTGCAACTCCGATCGCTTGCACACGTGTCACGCCAAGATCGATCAGGTTAGCAGCCACATTGCCCGCACCACCCAGGCTGAACCGCTGTTGTCCTACCCTTCTTACAGGGAGGCCCGTCTCGATCGACAACTCAACCGCATCTTCTTCCAGAAGCCAATATGCATCCAGGCAAAAGTCCCCGAACACCGCGACACGTACGGCAGCCAAAGGGTAAAGCCCGCGATCAAGCCACGTCGGCTCTCCAAAAGTCGTTTCCATTCGCACCTTCTTCTTTGAGCTTCGAGATTTTACCCAACTCATTTGCTTGCCAATTAGTTATCGAATCACGTCGCTATGAGTCTATCCGTCTCTGAAAGGAACTCGTGACTCCCATGAGCAGCAATTGAAAAACTGGAGGCTGTGCTTTCCTCATGGAAAACAATGTGGCTGTCCACAACTTCGACATTCTCAATCGAATGGATGTGGGCCGGAATCTTAAATGCGAAAAGCAGGTATCGCACAACCCTTTTTCCGAGAGCAGGGATAACACACCATGTGGGGGTGTCGAATAATTCTCCTCTCCGAAAGGTTTCCTCAAGTCCTAAGGGAAGCGGTGTCGTGCCGAACTCCATTCCGCGAGCCTGCGTGGTTCCGTTCCATGGCTTATCCGGCCGAGCGCAGTTCTCTTCCCAAATTGCCATCCACGGAAAGTCTTTCCTGCGAAAGCAGTATCCTACGCCCACGCCAAGCTTCCAATTCATCGCAACAATGAACTCCACGTCACGCCGAGGATCGAGTTGAACGGCTGCCAAACAGCCCCTGCCCTTTGCAGAGAAAGGTATTCTCAAGTCAACTGTGCTTCCATTGCGTTCAGAGGCGGGCGCATCGGGCCATAGAAACTCCTGATCGGCAGACAGCAACGTGCCTCCCTCATATTCCGCCGGCGCAGTCACTCCCCGAGCACCTGAGGCTGCAAAGCTACTGTCGACGGCATTCAGGAATGGGGGAGAGAAGGTTGCGTGTTGCACCCAGTGACACGCGTGATCCGCGTCCTTCTCGTTGCTGGCTATCTCTTCCACGTACACAACGGTCTCCTGATTCTGTAGTTGGATTGTGCGTTCAAAGAGAAGTTGAGCACGCGGCAAGCGTACTTCCCATCGACAACCCGTACGATCGAGACCCGCTTGCGGACGTGCATTCCAGCGCAGTGAGGCAGCCTCGCCGTGCGGCGGAGATCCCATTGCAGCCTGTTTGCCTGACGGCGCCCCAAAGTACTCGAAGCAAAGCCCGTGGCCGGTAAAACCAGCCGTCTGTGCGAGTTCTTCTGCCGGACGCGGACCCAGTTCGGCAGACATCCATGGCGCATCCCAAAACAAATTCAATGCCGGCAAGCCCGAATTCTCATGAAACCGGAACTCCGCGAGATGACCGCCGTCCATCATAGCGATCAATTCGATAAGGCCGTTCGTCATGCGAGCCGCATCACGCCCCTTCCACCGAGTCAATTTCGTCGTCAGCATTGAATTCCCTCAAATCCAGTCAAGCTTCCCACTCTTCGTCTTTTCCACCGTATCCAAGGCCATCCCATCAGCCGCGAAAGCCCAGAGACCCACTGTGGCGTATGGAAGCACTCACTCCGTTCACTTTTCATCTCGCGGATAATCGATTCGAACCGATGTGATTGAGTACGGATGCACAGGTACAGTGACCTCGCCCGAGCCGGTGAATTTGAGCGGTGCGCCCTCGGACGTCTCCATCAGGTTCGTCAGAGTCGCACTCGCAGCCCCCGCCGGTACGTGAATCTGGGCTACACCTTCATTCCCTTCCCACTCGTAAAACCGAACAATCAGGCCATTCACGTCTTCGGCTTTCTTGACCGCAGTCAGCACGACGTTTTCTCCATCCAACTGCACGAACGAGTGCACCAGAGGCAGTTGCCCGGCGTGCGGCTGCACCTGCAATGCGGCTAATCTGGAGTTGAATTCGTAGCCATGGCGGATGGTGAGTGCACTCTTCCAATCGCCTGCATGCGGGTATAGGGCATAGCTGAAAGTGTGGTGACCTCGATCTGCATTGGGATCAGGGGAGACTGGAGACCGCAAGAGAGTGAGCCGCAAGACATTGCCCTTGCAGTCATAGCCATACTTTGAATCATTGACGATCGACAAGCCGTGACTGCCGTTCCCTAGATCGGCCCACCTCAGCGCCGGGACTTCGAATCTCGCTTCCTCCCAACTGTTACTCCTGGTTGTTGGCCTGTCGATTGATCCGAATGGAATCTCGTAGGTAGCTGAATTGCTCGAAGCCGCGAGCGGGAATGCTGCCTTCAGAAGTGTGTGTGTCTCGTGCCAATCGATGTTGTTCACAACTTCGACCTGATCTGAATCCGCATACAGAACAATATCCTGTGTGAAGGTCGAGCTCTGCCATCTCCGCGCAACTCGGATCACGGCACGCATCGGTCCCTGCTCCACTAGTTCGACAGAATCCGCTCTCGATATCGCAGTGAAGTGGTCAAGCGTCCCCGGATCGATATTCCAGGCATCATCAGCCTCAGGGGTATCCTTGAATACTTCCAATTCGTTGCCGCAGGCACCCTTTGCGAGGGACTCGAAACGATCCGCCTTGCTATAGAGGCTGGTGATGCATCCGGTGTGCGGATCGACTGTAACCTTTAGTGTTGCGTTTTCAAGCGTCAATCCGTCCACATGTAGATCGCTTTGAAACTTCAGCTTGCTCGGAACTACGTGAAGCACTTCATAGCCAAGCGAAGGAACATCCTTCACTTCTGCCAGCAGTTCGTATGTGCTCGTCGACGCGTTCCAAGATAGAACCTTCGAGGGCAGCACATGGTTCTGTGGATCGACTAAGGACACACCTTCAGGGTTGTGTTCCGGCATCTGAACACTGAGCTTGATCAGCCCCGAGCGTTGCCAACCGAGCGCATTGAATACAAGCACAGGAACACTTCCAGCCTTGCCCGTAGCGATATCGGCCTGAATCGCATGGATTGCCTTGGAGGACGCTTCCTCTGTTGCCCATCGAACCTGATCGTAGTCCCGCTGTGCATCCTTATAGATAATTCCAATTCCCGAACCCGCAGCGAGGTCGTGAAACTGATTGAAGAGAGCCTTCTTCCATGCTTCGTTCAACTCCGTCGCGGGATAGACCAATCCATCCAGCCAGGCCAACGAGGAGTATTTCTCCGCTGTCAATAACTGCTCTTCGCTGTCGCGCATGTTCCGTTTGTGGTTTGCCTGTGTCGTGTATGTGCCACGATGGTGCTCAAAGTAGAGTTCGTCCTTCCAGGTCGGAATGGAGACTTCACCAGCGGGTGGAGCAGGAAGCGAAAGGACTCCTTGCGCCATGGACGTCAAGTTCCATTCCGGAGACTCAGCGGAGATCTTCTTCTCGATGCCGCTGAAATAACTTTGCGCGGTTCCGAACCTCATCTGAGGGACCGCCGATCGCGGCCGCATCCAACGGGTGCCCTCATCGAGGATCGCGCGCGTCGACCCGCCTCCGTGATCTCCCACGCCGTACAAGTCCATCATCTCGGAAATGCCTGGGGACAGTTTCCTGGCTCGGACAAAATCATTTGCTAGCCGCATCGGATCCAAATCTTCATTCGCATAGCTATGCGGAAAGTAGCTCAGAACTTTACTTCCGTCCGGAGACTCCCACCAAAACAGTTTGAATGGGTAAGGGTTGGTCTCATTCGCGGCAAGCTTTTGCGTGACAAAATAGTCGATGCCGGACTTCTTGTAGATTTGCGGCAGTTGCCAGTTATAGCCGAAGGAGTCAGGATTCCATCCGACGCGCGTTGTTATCCCGTAGAGCTGCTTGAGCGTTCTCTGTCCGATCAGAAGTTGGCGCACCAGCGATTCCCCGCCCGGCATGTTCAGGTCCGGCTCCACCCACATGCCGCCCACGACCTCCCAGCGTCCCTCCTTGATGCGCCTCCCAATCTCCGCATTCATGAGGGGATACTTCTCTGCTATCCATTCGTTGTATTGCAAAGCCGACTGCGTATAGGTGTAGTCGGGATACTCATCCATCAGTTGGAGCGCTGTGCCGAAGGTGCGCTTGACTACGTCGACAGTTTCCGTCCAGGGCCACAGCCAGGCAGCATCGATATGCGAATTGCCCGTAACGTGAAACGTTGCTGCCTGCATGAACGGCCTCAGTGGTTCAATATCCTCCTGTGCGCGGCGCAGCGAACGATCGAAGCCTTCCTGATCGCCCTTATCCAGCGCATCGAACGCCACATCACCGATTGCTTTTTCCAGCACGGTTGTTTCAGCATCTGAATTCGCCGCAAGATCTGGAATCAGCAGGGCTGCCGTCACAAACTCGGTGTACAAATCCTCGGGGCTGGGACGGCTCGTGGCCGCATCAACCTGCAAAGTCTGCGCAGGCAGGGACTTCGTGTCATCCGATTTGCTGAGCCGGATTGCAATCAGCGCCTTATCACCGGGCTTTGCAACACCGAAGAGAACCAGGGGCTGTGCGTCGTCTCCGGCAGACACACGCTGGCCATTGAAGTACACCGTCGCATCGCTCTCTCTCAGAGACGAAATCCAAATGCGAGTTCCGGTCAGGTCGTACCCACCGACTGCCTTTGGAACCACAACCCATGTCCGGAACCAGACGGTATCTTTTGTATCCGATTGAAATGGCGCATGAATCGGGCGCCAGGAGGAATCATCCACGTCGACCGCTTCGCCATGCGGCAAAGCTCCCACATGAAAACGCCAATCGTTGACAGGGATCGATTCCAACTTCGATAGGTGGTCGATGGTTGCCTGAGCTTTCACGGACAGAGTTTTCAATGTATCCGAAGTCTGCTGTTTAGCAAAGTTATCGGCCGCCGCAGCCACTGGAGTCTGCTGCGCTTTCGCGTCTGACGCGCTGACGAGAAGGATGACCGAAACAACTGCTGCGCCCGCCAGACTCTGAAGTAAGCACCTCGATAGCCTGAGCCTCGATGACTTTGCTTGCATTCCACTCGCTCCTACAAAAAGCTCTGAAACAGTGGCCATTGTCGATTGGTCACTGTGTTGACGATCCTGTATCAAATCGGTTGCCATGCTTATTCTGCATTCGATTATTCACGTAAAAGCCCGCACTAAGAACTTGCTGACATGGATGGAGGAGCGCTCTCCGCTGCGCTCCCCCAGTTCCTGTTCGGTGCTGGACCCATGTTCAACACAAGCGTTCCACCTTCAGCGATTGCGGAGTGTGAAAACCACGGCTTATTCAAGGGGGCACCATTCAGAAAGGCACTCTGAATGTATATGTTCTCGTCGGAGTTGCCGTTGGCCTTCACTGTGAAAGTCTTTGCATTGCCCATACGGATGGTTGCTTCATCAAAAAGCGGCGACCCGAGAATGTACTCCGCCCTGGCTGGATCAACGGTGTAAAAGCCCATCGCACTCATGACGAACCACGAACAGTTCTCTCCCTTGTCGTCCATGCCGGCAAGGCCCAGTCCATCCCGATCGCTTCCATACATCAGCTTCATGATCTTGCGCACAACCTCCTGCGTCTTCCACGGCGCTCCGGCCCAGTTGTACAAATAGGGCACATGATGATCCGGCTCGTTACCATGGCAGTACTGTCCGATCATGCCGGTTATGTCCCGCGCTATTCCCTGCGGCTTATAGGGAAGGCTGAAGAAGGTATCCAGACGCTTCACAAAACCCTCGCGGCCTCCCATCAAGTTGATCAAGCCCTGTACATCGTGAGGTACAAACCACGTTGTCTGCCAGGAAGTCGACTCCTTATACATGAAGTTGTAATAAGGCTCAGCAGGATAGAAGGGGCCAATCCACGCGCCTTCCGCAGTTCGACCGCGCATGAAGCCCGTCGATGGGTCCCAGACATGTTTGTAATTCAAGGCTCGCTCCATGAACATGCGAGCGTCGGCATCGCGCCCCAACTTTTTGGCGTAAGCGGCCAGGCAGTAGTCGTCGTAGCAGTACTCCAGAGTCTTGGACACACCTGCATTTCCTCCCTCATAGGGAGGGCCGGGATGATCGACGACGACATCGTGGATCCAGCCTTGCTGCAGATACTCGGCCAGGAACTCTCTGGGACCTTTCGGATCAGTAGCATTTTTATAGAGGTACCGATACACTGCCTCATGATCGAAACTAAGTCCGCGTTCCCAGTCTCCGAGATACGCCGCCACGGCATGGTCGCCATGAAATGAAGTGCCCATCCAACCCGTTTCCTGGGCCATTTCCAACTGAGAGCGAAGAATATCCCGCTTGATTTCAGGTTCCAGCAAGGTGAGCAGAACAACCTGGTTTCTGCCGGTGTCCCAGTAAGGTACAAGGTCGTAGCGGTCATGTTCGGCGACATAGGACTTCTTATCCAGGCCTGTGAAACGGTCCCCCTTTCTAGCAACCATTGTGGGGCTGGCGAACGCATGATAGAGAGCGGAATAAAAGATCTCTCGCTGCTTTTCCGTCCCACCCTTCACATGGATACCATCAAGCCGCTCGCGCCATACCTGCTTGGCATCGCTCGTCAATTTGCTGAACGCCCATCCTGGATTCTCTGCATTCAAGGTCGTTTGCGCCTGTTCAAAGCCGCCCGCTGCGGCAACCTTGATGAGAATCTGCTCTGCCTCGTCTGTCTCATAGGTCAGGAAGCAGCCTGTATAAGTGCCAGTCTCCGAGCGACTGCCGGGACTCACCTTGTCCCAGCCGAGCAGGAACCAGCCGACACCTATCATCCCTGGCTCTGGAGGATCGCGATGAAATGTTCCGAAGGTTTTGAACGGCTTTGAGAATTCGGCAACGAAGGCAACTGTTCCTTCCTGCGTCCAGCCTCTGACTATCCGATCTCCCGCAATTTCTAAAGTCGAATCCTTGTTGGGACCGAGGTCGATAAGAATCGTGGCTCGATTGGTCTTCGGAAATGTGAATTGAAAGAGACCGGTGAGAGCCGTCGCAGCCAGGTCCACATGAATTCCGTGATCCTGCAGATACACCGAATAATGGCCGGGGGTTGATCGCTCACTCTTCTTGTCGTAGGCTGACGTGTTGCGCACACGGTCTGGCGGAGTTGTCCAATCGCCCACCAGCGGCGTCACAAGCATGTCATCCACCATGCATGAGAAGCCTGCCATACTGTGGCGAGGATACACATAGGAGTAGAGATTGCCGTGAGGATAAGCTAGACTGCAGTCCTTGTTCACAGGGCTCACGTCGATGCCATGCGGCAGCGCGGCACCGGGACAAACCATTCCAGTATAGAGTTCCTCTCCGAATGGAGGCGCATTTCCCAGTAGCTCCGGGTCGTCAAGCGCGGCAACTCCAAAAAGCACTTTGACATAGTCCAGCGGTTCCATCGTGCCAGCCGCCTGATCATTGCGCATGTCGCCCAAGCCTGCGATCCCGGTCTTGTCTTTGCCGGTTTCGGAACCTTCGCACGGGATCGGTGAACTTACCGGAATGAGCCCAGCCACTGCAGCTCCCATACCGGTCTTGATCAGCCCGCGCCGCGATATTGCGCCGCCCTTCATCGTCTCCATCTTGAATTCTCCCGAATCAATTAGTTGCCGATGTTCACATCGGCAGTGAGGGGCGTGTCTTCTGACGAAGCGCCGACATACACCGTGAAGCGGCCCGGATCGATTCGCCAATCATGGCTCTCCTCGCTCCAATAGGAAAAGGCGCGCGGGTCAAGGACAAGACTCACATGCTGATGCTGGCCAGGGCTGAGTCTGACTTTTGCGAAGCCTTTCAGTTCTTTCGCTGGTCGCGGCATGTGCGCACTTGGATCGCCCACATAGACTTCTGCGACTTCAGCACCCGTGCGGTTCCCAGTGTTTGTTACATCGAAGGAGACCTCGAGAGAACCGCCGGAGGGCACGCTTGACGGAGAAAGCTTCAGTTCGCTGAATGAAAACTTCGTGTAAGACAGGCCGAATCCGAAAGGAAAAAGAGGCTTGTTCGTTGACGAAGCATAATAGCGATAACCGATGAAGACACCCTCCGCGTACTTGACATGCGGCGTCTGTCCCTCGGGTACAGCCTGCGCGTAGTAGTGATCGTGCACCGGATTATCGTTCCATGACCGCTCAAAGCTGATCGGCAGCTTGCCTTCGGGAGACCTGGCTCCGAGCAATACCTCTGCTAAAGCTTTCCCGCCCTCTTGTCCCGGATACCAGCTCTCAAGCAGAGCGGGCACATTCTGCAGCCAGCCATGGGTATCCACATCTCCACCGGAAATTACAACAACGATCATCTTCGTATTCTCTTTCAGAACCGCTGCAATCAATTCGTCTTGCCCCCAAGGCAGCGCAAATGTACGATCAAAGCCCTCGCTTTCGGTGGTCGGATCAAAACCCACAGAAACAATCGCCGCATCAGCCTCAGCGGCGATCTTTCTGGTTTCGGCAGGAATCAGATCGTCTTTATCGCAGATTCCCAGGCCGACACGCGGATAGACGGCATCAGGTCGATATTCCAACTGAATGGCAATCGCCTTCCCCGCCGTCAGAGAGAGGTCAGTCCACTGCGGCGCCTGCCCCTCGTGCTGCGATTGCTCAAGTACCGGCATCCCATCGATGGTCAGCGTGTAGGTGTCGGCTGCGCCGGCCGCGACTAACAATAGATATTGGCCGGTTTTTTCAGGCCGATAGGATACGGAATAGCGGATGCTGCGCCGCACAGTTGTTGCGGTCGTCCACTCTTCAGACTTCCAGCTATTCACGTGGTCGGCATACTCAATTGAGTTTGGCTCACCCTTGAAATCGGGGTTGTCGAACGATTCGATCTTGATGGGCGGATGCCCATTATCAGACTGATTGGCTGGATCGGCGTTTCCCGGCGCGAAGTTCGAATTATCGAAGAAGTCACTGATCGTCGGCAGGCCGCGGGCATAAGTGACTTTCGCACCAGTGAGATTCGAAAGCCCCTCCACCAGGCTTACAGCGGCAAACGGCTGCACTTGGGAACTCCCGCCGCCGCCCGATTGCGCAGGCCATGCGTCAGGGCCGATCACAGCGATGGTCCGCAGTTTTCCTGAGTCCAGCGGCAGCAACGAGTTCTCGTTCTTGAGCAAGACGATTCCCTCGCGCGCCTCGTCCAGAGCAACTTCCCTTCCCTCTTTCCTGTATGCGGGAATCTCCGTTAGCTGTTGCGGACGATCCAGGAAACCAAAGCGAATCGAGGTCCGCAGAATTCGGCGTACCTTGTCGTCGATCGCCTCCGAAGGAACTTTTCCCTGCTGTACCGCGGGCAGCAGGGTGCTGCGGTTCATGAATTTACCGACCGGCATCTCCAGATCCAGGCCATTGACGGCGGCTGCTACGCCATCGTAGGTGGCGTCCCAATCCGACATGAGAATGCCGCCGAACCCCCATTCTTTTTTGAGAATATCGAGATTCAAATGGGCGTTCTGGGTGGCGTGAACGCCGTTCACCAGGTTATAGGAATTCATCACCGCGCCCACATGAGCCTCGCGAACCGCAGCCTCGAATGCCGGTAGGTATATTTCCCGAAGCGTCCGCTCGTCCACATCCGAACTGACATTGTGGCGATCGTATTCCTGATTGTTCGCGGCAAAGTGTTTCACCGTCGCCATCACGCCCTGGCTTTGCACCCCTTCAATGTAGCCAACCGCAGTCCGTGCCGCCAGATACGGATCTTCGCCAAAGTACTCAAAGTTGCGCCCGTTCATCGGCGCTCGATAGATGTTTACTCCGGGGCCAAGCAGAATATGCACTCCGCGTGCCCGGGCATCAAGACCAATCGAACTACCCACACGCTCGGCAAGCTCAGGGTCCCATGACGCGGCCAGCGCTATACCGCTCGCATAAGCTGTCGATGGCCCCCATGTTCCTGCCCCCATTGGACCGTCGGTCATCTTTAGCTTTGGCAGTTCCACAGTTGACTCGGCACGGATGAACATCCCATCCTCGCCACCAATAAGATCGATCTTTTGCTCCAGGGTCAGTTTCGCGAGCAGATCCTGTATCCTTTGCTCGATGGCCGGGCTGTCCGGCACCGGCGCCTGTGCCCGCGAATGCAGCATAGAAACAGTGAACAGAAAACAACAAACGAGAAATCTGCCTCGGTACCGCATGCCCCAAGATGCCTTATTTCGCCGGAAAATCGATCGCCGATCGCATTTGGGTGAATGCGCGCCACTTCCGGGATTGAGGCGACAAATAAGCCGCGCGCCGCACTCTCTGCCGTTGCCCGACAAACCTATTTGCGTCAGGTCAACCAATTGGTCCGGCAATCGTACCGAGCCAGTCCTGATGATCGAATCGTTTCGACATTCCATTGTAAATTTCTCTTGCGCTCTCTTATCTTCACGTTTCATAATGGCTCGGCAACAAACACTGAATTTTGTGAATAGAAAATCGTTTCGATTGCAAAGTCTATCGACCGGTGGCCACATTGTCAACGCTTTTGTTGTCGTCCGGCCGAGCTGAGTACTTCTTCACCACTGCCAAGCCGCGAACTCGCCTGCGCTCCATCGCGGAAAACCACTCACCGGAACTGGAGAATCTGCTGCACGGCAGATCTTGAATCGATATGCACAGAAACCACTTCGTCATACGACTGCTCGCACCCACCCTCCTCGGCCTGGGATGCACAATGCTCCCCTGCTTTGGCCTGACACCCGCCCCCCCGAGCGCAGCATTGAGCACCGCGCCGTTTGAGCTTTCCTGCAACTCGCTTCGGAATCCTCTAGGCATCGATGGCGTTCACCCACGCCTGTCGTGGCGGATGCCGGCCCTTGCCCGCGGAGTTCGTCAGACTGCCTATCGAATCCAGGTTTCGACAAAGCCGCAACTGCCTGTGGGTGCGGCCCCCGACGTCTGGGACAGCGGCAGAATCGATTCTGATCGATCGGTCAATGTTGTCTACGCTGGCCCTCCGCTCCGTTCCGCGCAACGCTACTATTGGCGCGTCCAGGTGTGGGATCAAAACGGGGTGAAATCTCCAATCAGCAACGCTGCATGGTGGGAGATGGGACTGCTCAATTCACAGGATTGGCATGCCAGGTGGATTGCCCGCGACCCTGACTTCGAGAATGAAGATCGTAAATCCTCACCGGCGTGGATCTGGGTAAAGGGTGAAGATGCCCTGAACAATCCAAGGACGGGAAAGCATCAGTTTCGCCTCGATTTTGACCTGTCTCAAGCACCGCAGGATGCTACGCTTCTGATCACCGGAAAAGACTCCGCCGTTGCCTGGATCAATGGCGTCCCGGTCCTCCAGGCAAAGACTCTTCCTGCCTGGATGTATCCCTGGGGGACCTTCAAAGAGATACCCGTAAGGCAGTTTCTGAAAGGCGGAAAGAACGTTCTCGCCGTCGAGACAACGGTCATCGATGGCGGCCAAAATAATTCTGCTGGATTCATTGCACTTCTTCGAGTGTCCACGCCTGCCGGTCTCACGCAGCGGTTTATCACCGGACCAGACTGGAAGGCTGCCTATGGGAGCACGGGAGAGTGGATCTCATCTGATTTCAACGATTCCAGTTGGCCAAACGCAGCCGTGGTCGCTCAAATCGGGCAGGACCCTCTTGGAACTCCATGGCCTCCGCATCCGGCAAGCCTGTTGCGGCATAGCTTCCTCGTCTCGAAGCAGATCCGCTCTGCGCGGCTTTACGCAACATCTCTCGGCACCTATCAGTTTCACCTGAACGGCCAGCAGATAGGCGATCAAATTCTCGCTCCAGGGTGGACCGACTACCGTAAGCAGGTCGTCTATCAGACATACGATGTAACCTCCAACCTCCACCAGGGGAACAACACCATCGGCGCCCTGCTGGGAGACGGATGGTACGCCACTGGGCTCTTCACCATGCAGCACAGGTTTAACTACGGACAGCCGCCCACCCGCCTTCTTGCCCAGTTGGAAATCACTTATTCCGATGGCACGCGCGCCACGATTGTCAGCGATGAGTCCTGGAAGACTGCACCGTCGGCCATCGTTCGCTCCGAAATCTATGATGGAGAGGTTTACGATGCCCGGCTGGAAGAACCAGGGTGGGATCAACCGTCTTTCTCCGATGCTCACTGGAGCCCTGTGCATGTTGTGCCGGGCCCCGAGGCTGATATCACCGCTCAGAACTTCCAGCCAATCAGAGCCACAAAGACACTACACCCCATCTCCGTGACCAACCCCACAGCCGGAGTCTTCGTATTCGACATGGGGCAGAACATGGTCGGATGGGCGCGGCTCCATGTACAAGGTCCGCGCGGAACACGCGTCCAGCTCCGCTTTGGCGAGGTGCTCGATGCGAAGGGCCGGTTCTACAGGGACAACATGCGAACCGCGCAAGAGGCTGATTCCTTCATTCTGAGTGGGAAGGGCGCAGAGACCTTTCAGCCGCATTTCACTTACCACGGCTTTCGCTATGTTGAAATGACAGGCTTGCCCGAAGTTCCCTTGCCGGATGCCATCGAAGGCGTGGTCTTCCATACCGACGCCCCTGAATCCATCCAGTTCCACTCCGGAAATCCAACTGTCAACCGATTGTGGAAGAACATCCTCTGGGGGCAGCGCGGCAACTTCGAAAGCGTTCCGACAGACTGCCCTCAGCGGGATGAAAGGCTGGGATGGATGGGGGATGCGCAGGTCTTCTGGCGCACCGCATCGTTCAACGCCAATCTGGATGCGTTCTCCCATAAATTCACGCGGGATATCCGGGAAGCCCAGTCGCCAAAAGGGTCTTTTACTGATTTTTCTCCCCGCGTAGGCGATACGGGAGAGAACACGGCGGGCTGGGGAGATGCGGGGATCATCATCCCTTGGACCGCCTACATGCAATATCGAGATTTGAGTATTCTCGATGAGAATTGGGCCTCCATGGAAAAGTGGATGGACCACCTGAAGGCAGCAAACCCTGGGTACCTTTGGCTTCATGACCGGGGAGGCGACTATGGCGACTGGGTAGCAATCGGCAGTGTCACTTCAAAAGACCTGATCGCAACCGCTTATTGGGCTTACGATGCGACACTCATGGGTCAGATGGCTGCGGCACTCGGGAAGACGGAGGAAGCAGAAAAGTACAATAAGCTGTTTCTCTCCATTCGCGACGCATTCGATCGTGCCTATGTGAAAGCGGATGGGACGGTGGACAACGGCAGCCAGACCAGTTATGTTCTTGCACTTCATATGCAATTGCTGCCCGAGCAGTTACGGGCGGTTGCCGCCGCCAAACTGGTGCAGGACATCCAGGCACACCAGGGTCACCTGACAACCGGCTTCATCGGCACCCCGTACCTATTGATCGAACTCAGCAATAGCGGGCATAGCGATGTGGCTTACCGGCTGCTTGCCACAACGTCATTTCCCTCGTGGGGATACATGGTTGAGCATGGCGCAACCACCATGTGGGAGCGTTGGAATGGCGATCAAATGCTGAACGATCCAGGCATGAATTCCTTCAATCACTATGCCTACGGCGCGGTGGGAGAATGGCTCTATCGGTTTGCCGCCGGAATCGACGAAGACCCTGAGGACCCAGGCTTTCAGCACATTCTGCTGCACCCCCAGTTCGACCAAACCCTTCATGAAGCCCGCGCCGCGTACCAGTCCCCTTACGGCCAGATCGTATCCGGCTGGAAATACACCGGCAACGCGATTACCTGGGATGTCGAGATCCCGCCTAACACTACGGCAACGCTCCAGTTTCCTGTGGCAGATGGGCAAGCCATTCTCGAAGGAGGGCAATCGTTGGACAAGGAACCAGCGATCCACTTGATTGGTAGCTCAAACGGACTATCCAACTATGCAGCGGCATCTGGAACCTACCGATTTTCTATACAGAAATCGAAGCAGCCCTAAGCGGTCAAGTGGATGCGATCTCTGCAACATGCTGCCTGCGCGCCGGTGTCATCCCTTTGCAACCGCGGCTGTCGATCCTCGGGCGCAGAGGGCGGATTTCAGGAGAACCTGTCGCGGCTCCAGCGTAGTTTGATCGCTGGCTGACTGAATCGATTGCAACAGCAACTCCACGGCTGCCTTGCCGATTTCATAGGTTGGCTGCTTGATTGTGGTCAGGCTGGGGTTGAACACTTCAGCCCAATCCGCATCATCGAAGCTCATCACGCTGACCTTTTCCGGACAGGGAATCTGTAATTCTCTCAGTGCGCGAAGAATGCCCAGGGCCATACGATTGTTCAACGTAAAAATCGCCGTTGGCGGATCGGAGGATTGAAACAGCGTGAGGCCGATGCGATAGCCGCTTTCAATGTGAGAATCGCCCTCCCGAAGAGACTCCTCCCACACGGGAAGATTGGCCTCCTGCATCGCCTTGCGGCACCCCTCCACACGGGCAATGCTGGTGGAGTGCACCAGTCGGCCGGAGATCACCGCGATCCTCTCATGCCCAAGACCGATCAGGTAGCGAATCGCGTCGTAACAGGAGTCAAAGTTGTCCGTAACCACACAGTCTACTTCGGCCTTCATGGGCACGCAGTCGATGAAAACAATTGGTGCGCGATCCCGGATCAACGCCTGCCGGGCTGCATAAGAGTCACAGGTGGCCAGCAGGACACCGTCCACTCTCTGCGTATAGAGCGCATTCAGGTGCCGCAGTTCGAGGTCGGGTTGATCGTTGGAGTTGCAGACCAGCACTTCATACCCATGCTTGATGGCTTCATCCTCCACGCCGCGTAATGCTTCGACAAAGAATGGGTTCGTAATATCCTGCACTACCAGGCCGAGAATATTGGTCTTCCCGATACGCAACCCGCGCGCGCCGGCATGCGGGGAGAAGTTCATTGCATTGATTGCCTTTTGAACCACGGCGGTAAGCTCAGGTCCTACGATACCCTTGTTGTTGACCACCGCCGACACCGTGGAAATGGACACGCCGGCAAGCCTGGCCACATCGCGCATTGTGTAAGTAGTTCGCTTAGCCATCTCAGTTACTTTCCCCAGCCTCGCCGAAATCTCCGGGCTATCCTTGGTCGCCATCTTCGAGAAGACAGGCACATCTCGCACAGCGGCTGGCAACTCGAAACCGCCTGGCGCCCACGTCTCTTGCAAAATTCGCTGGGAAACATCCTTGTCGAAACGAGTCGCCCAACTGCTCCGATGAAAGGTAGATTGCCGGACAGATTCCCGATTTTACCACATAAAATCGTTTCGAGATCTTCATTGGTCAGCTTTGAAATGCTGGGCCCGCTTTCGCACTTGTTGGGCAAAGAATCTCCAGTCAAGTTTCGAAATTGATTAAGTTGCGATTCAAAAATGGAAGGCGCGAGCGGTGAAAGTCATCATTTGGCTGGGCGTCGCTTCATCAAGTGCACAGCGCGTCCTATTTCAGCCCAAGAAAGAGCCTCCGCATAGCAGCGGACCAGCTCGACTTGGTTGAAGCCATGGGACCGAACGATCGCATCGCAATTCTCCCAGTTTCCGCGCTCGTGAAACTCTACCCAACGCAACAGGCTGCTCTCATGAATCCCCGCGCCGAGCAACGCCTCCCGAATCTTCTCCCGCAGAGACAGTACCTTGGCCAAGTCCGCCATGGGGACGCGCAGCATCGCCGGAAGCATGCTGAACATCCCCAGCAGATACTGCTCCGCTTGGGCAAGTGCACAAAGTCCTGCAGCCAATTCGCAAAACCGGCCCCTCACAAACGCCATCCTGAGGATCTCGGGCGGCTGTTTGGCGTTGAACTCGCTTGCGATGGCCAGCGTGATGACGCGGCGAATTGCATCGTCGCCCACCAAAATCAGCGCCGACTTGATCGAGCAAACCTCCTGGCGAATCGCGCATACCGGCGAGTTGACCAGACGCAGAAAGCGGTAGGTGAGAGACATGTCCCGCTTCACAAGCTCGCTTAGCCGGTGCAAGTCCAAGGGGTGGTGTTGCAGAAGTTCCAGAATTTGGATATGAGAGAGCCGGTTGGCCGGTATTTTCCGGTACTTCAACAACAGGGGGCGGCAGAAATAGTACCCCTGAAACAGGGTGAAACCCTCCGCACAGGCTTGCTTGCCCATTTCTCGGTCGCGGTGAATATCAGCGCCCGCCAACTACATCAGCCCGACTTCGTGGAGCAGGTGATGGCAGTTCTTCACCGCACAGGAGCAAATCCGCAGAACCTGAAACTGGAACTCACCGAGAGCATGTTGGTTGAGAACATCGAGGATGTGATCGCCAAGATGACAGCTCTCAAATTGCATGGCTTGACGTTTTCCCTTGACGATTTCGGCACAGGTTACTCCTCGTTGTCCTACCTGAAGCGCCTGCCACTGGGCCAATTGAAGATTGATCGGTCGTTTGTGCGGGACATCCTGGTGGATGCCTGCAGCGGCGCCATTGCACAGACTGTCGTTTCCCTGAGCCATGCAATGGGTTTTTCGGTTATTGCCGAAGGAGTGGAAACGGAAGAACAACGGGAGTTCCTCGCACGTCTCGGCTGCCATTCGTTTCAGGGCTACCTCTTCAGCCGGCCATTGCCGGTGGAGGAGTTCGAAGAACTGTTGTCAAGCTTTGCCAAGAGCGTCACCTCAAATTCGAATACGGACCTTTGGAAGGCTGCATCTGTAGCTGCCGCCTGATGGGTACAGCGATTCGATAATTGCCATATCACGGAGCCGCCGCTCGCAAGCCATAAAGCAATCCGGTACAGTTCTAGCGGGAGTTTACTGTCTATCAGACAATCAGGTCAGATGTTTATCGCGCATGGCGGAGAGTACATGATCCCGCCGATTTCCATCAGGTGAGCGTGGAGGTCGCTAACAGCCCAGGCTGGCGAACTCTATTGCCGGGTATTCAATCAAGTCATGCGCTCTACTCGCAAATGGTACTGGCGTTGTCCCACGGTGCGTTGAGAACGAAAACTCCGAAATCAATTCAACTGCATTTGGTGTAGCTGAGCGAACTGTTCGGCGGCGACCGGCCGGCTGAAATAGAAGCCTTGCGCCTCGTCGCAGTTCTGAGACTTGAGAAGCGCAAGATCCTCCGCCGACTCGACACCCCCGGCAATCACCCGCAGATTCAGGCTTCGGCCCATGCTGATAATCGCCCTCACGATGCTCGTGTCGCCCTGGGAGGAGGTAATCTCCCGGACAAAGGACTGGTCGATCTTGAGCGCATCCACCTTGAGCTTTCGGAGATAGCTCAGACTGGAGTAACCCGTACCGAAATCATCGATAGCCACCTGCACCCCTGCTTGTCGCAGTAACTGGAGGAGGGGCAGTCCGAGTTTAGAACACTCCATGAGCCCACACTCCGTAACTTCGATGTTGAGAGCCTCCGGTGCCAGGCCAGTTTCATCGAGGATCGCAGTAATGCTTTTCAGAAGGCCCTTACTGCGAAACTGTAACGCGGAGACATTGACGGACATGGCTATTTTGGGCAGGCCGGCAGCCTCTCCCATCCTGCGCGGAGACCGTCACGGCCGGCGCCTCCACCAGGGCAGGTTCGTACTCCCTTGGAGAGGAACCAGCAGCCTGCCCCCAGGCCGAAGTCCGGTCCGTGAACGTACTTGCACTCGGTCTTCATGGGGTTGCGGAACAGCATCGCGAACCCATCGGCCACCTGGTCCGCGGTCAGTTTGTCGAGGTCGACCGCCACCGTGTTCGGTACCGGGCCTTCACTCATCGGATTCCCTTCGAAAATTTCCCCGAAAAGTGAGCGGTATTGACCAGATAATGGGAGCCGCACTCACAATAATCGGCTCTGAACCTAGATGGGCAGATCAGATCTCAGTTCTCTGAGGGGGGTTGTTCCCGGCCGGGTCCCCTTGGCCAGGAACAACCCCTATTTTGTTGTCAGGCGTCCGCATGTGTCACGTTCTCATGCTCAGCCTCCGCGTTCACCGTACACATGCTCCCTCATCCACGTTGTATCGAACTGTACACCGCCTCCCCGAGGCGCACGCCCTCGGGGCAGACCGCAGGGTCACCTGGAGATGGTGATCGCTTAGCAGGGCTTGTATGCCCTTCTGCGGTTGCTGTTGACCAGACAGGTCGCCAGCTACCGCCCTACAATGTCACTAGATTCATTATCCTGGAACTCCAAAACTGCTCAACTCATCTCGATAGATTGCCGATAGTATTGATATTCTGAAGAGGAAAGAATTTGGTGCGTTCCGAGCTTGATCTTGAAGGAACCTTGGCGTTTGGGCGCACTCTGTCGTGTTGCTTAGAACCTCTCCATTTGAATTCCGCACATTTCGCGCAGAAGATTTTTCACACTATGCGTAATCGCTAGTGTTTATGGGTCTCCAGAGGCACTTCAGAGAGGGGTCAAACTTTTCGAGGTTATGCCTCTTGGGTTCCGGCTATGCCAGGTTAGGATGGGCAATGCGATTCCTGTATTACGTCGCAACCTTGTGTGCCCCGATTCTGTTATGCATTGTGGGCGCGGCACAATCGGCTGAAATACCCGTGCGACCACTGCGTACTCTCAGCGACGCGCATGAAGC
>Ga0182012_10000178_pt1 | contig 70404 bp, 60 predicted proteins | sample 612S2SmetaG_FD_120486 | JGI IMG/M metagenome (GOLD analysis project Ga0182012, IMG submission 120486) | Permafrost microbial communities from Stordalen Mire, Sweden - 612S2S metaG | ecosystem: Environmental > Terrestrial > Soil > Wetlands > Permafrost | place: Sweden: Stordalen | collected... | reverse complement strand
GCGCCGCGCCGCCTCGATCGCGGCGATATCGATTTTTTTCATCCGCATCATCGCCTCGAACGCGCGCTTGGCCGCCGCGGGATCGCGGTCGGAAATCGCGGCAATGAGGGTTCGCGGAGTGACCTGCCAAGACACGCCCCACCTGTCCTTGCACCAGCCGCACTGGCCTTCCTCGCCGCCATTGTTCACGATTGCATTCCACAGGCGGTCTGTTTCGCCCTGGTCGTCCGTCGCGATCTGAAAGGAGAACGCCTGATTGTGCTTGAACTCCGGGCCGCCATTTAGCCCGACGCAGGAGATGCCAACGACAGTGAACTCGACCGTCAGTACATCGCCCTGCTTGCCATTGGGATAATCGCCCGGCGCGCGACGCACTGCGCCCACCGTGCTGTCGGGGAAGGTCTTCGCGTAGAAGCGGGCAGCGTCCAACGCGGTACCGTCATACCAGAGGAAGATCGTATTCTTGATGGCCATTGTTGTTCTGTGGAGTTGCGCGCCTAACGGGTGATTGTCCTGCAACCGTGTGGAGTATACGCAATCTGCGAATCGTAAAAATGCGAGCGGTTTTCAAAGTTTCCTGTTTTTGGGCGGCGCAAGAGTGGCGTTCCTGCCCTCGGGGCGGGCTTCAGCCTCCAGCCTGGGAGGCGGACGTCCCAGACAAATCCGTGGTTGCGGAGATGATCGTCGTCATTAGCTTACGAGGCAATCAGCGCAGGTACCACTGGGCGTAATCCGGCCCATCCTGCACCGGGTAACCTTCGGGAAGGTCCAAGAGCGACCCGCCCGGCACGCCCGGGCGGATCGCGGACAGCGCCGCTTCGGCAATCTGGCTGTCGTATTTGTATTCGCGAATCAGCAGCGGTATGCCGCCGAGGCTGGCGACGTCCGGCCACCATTCCGACATGCCGAAATCCACGCCGAGCGCGAGATCCGATCCCTGGCGGAACTGGCTCAGCGTCTTCAGACCTGCGAGGATGTCGACCCCGCCGGGCAATGCGGAGACCGGCACCACGCACAGCTCGAGGCGCTTGGCGTCCTTCTCGCGCTCCTCCCAGATCCGGCAGGCGTGTCCGTCGACGGTTTCGAAGCGCACGGTCAAGCGGTAGACGCGGGTCACGGGTTCCAGCAGCCGCTCGCTGATGAGCTGCATGTCGGCGGCCTTGCGCTGCGCCTGCGGGCGCTCATCGGGCGGTGCGTTGGCGGCGGCGGCCTGCAGCTGCTTGACGGTGTCGGCATAATGGGCGGCAACCTGGCCCAACGTCGCGTGCTTGAGGACATGTACGGTTCGTGAGGCGTTGTCGATGACGTACAGGGTCTTGTCCTTGAAGACGTAGACGCGCTTGCCGCCGGCGTCGCCGACTCGAACCTGGCCATCCTGGACGAAATAGTGGCTGACGACGGGCGGGGCGGGGTTGGATGAAGCGAGTGCCACGTTCGACAGATCCACCGGCCGCACGGCGACGTCGTAGGCGACGCCGGCGTGTGCGGCAAGCGGACCCAACAGCAGCGCGCAGGCTCGCTTCAAGCGATGATTCCCCGGTGGCGAAGGCAGCGTCGAGATTACCAGATGGCCTGGGATCATGAATAATGGGGTCGCATGGCGATGCAGGGGAACCGAAGGCCCATCCGCGGGTTCCAAGCGCTGCCTGCAGGTCGTGCAATTCGTTCAAAAAAGGATAGTCAATGAATCAAAAGGCGGCACCGCCGCAGGGCGAGCAGGGTGCGAATTCGCGCCTGGAGCTCGATCCGGCAATGCGGGCCCAGCGTGAGACCGTGCTCGCGAACTCGGCCTGGATCCGGCCGCTGCAACAGGAGATCGGCCGGGTCATCGTCGGACAGAAGCATCTGCTCGACAGTCTGCTGATCGCGCTCCTCACCAACGGCCACGTGCTGCTCGAGGGGGTGCCCGGGCTCGCCAAGACGCTGGCATTGAAGACCCTGGCAAATTGCATCGCACTGGGATTCAAGCGGCTGCAATTCACGCCCGACATGCTGCCGGCGGACATCGTCGGCACCATGATCTACAACCCGCAGGATGGTGTGTTCCGGACCAAGCACGGTCCCATCTTCAGCAATCTCATCCTCGCGGACGAGATCAATCGGGCCCCGGCCAAAGTGCAAAGCGCACTCCTGGAGGCGATGCAGGAGCGCCAGGTCACCATCGGCGACGAAACCCATGCGCTGCCCAATCCCTTTCTCGTCCTCGCCACCCAGAACCCGCTGGAGCAGGAAGGGACCTACCCGTTGCCCGAAGCGCAGATCGACCGGTTCATGATGAAGGTGATCGTCAATTATCCGAGCCGGGCCGAGGAGCGCGCCATCCTCGACGCGATGGCCACCACCGAGCCCATGGTCGTGCCGCGCGCCGTGGTCAGCGCCAGGCAGATCGTCGATGCCCGGCACGTCGTGAACTCCGTGTACGTGGACGACAAGATCCGCAACTACATCGTGGATCTGGTGCTGGCGACCCGGCCGCCCATCGCGGCGTCGCTCGATTTGAACGGCTACATCCAAAACGGCGCCTCGCCGCGCGCCACCATCGCCTTGACGCTGGCCGCCCGCGCCACCGCCTTCCTGCAGGGGCGCCACTTCGTGGTACCGCAGGATGTGAAGAACATCGCCTTCGACGTGCTGCGTCATCGGGTGTCCGTGACCTACGAGGCGGAAGCCGAAAACATCACATCCGAGAACGCGATAGGTAAAATCCTCGATACGCTGCCCGTTCCTTGAAGACCATGCCCGCGGATACCAAGTCGAACAAGGCCATCATGAGCGGCATGCGGCGCCTGGAGATCCGCACCCGGCGGATGGTCAACGACAGTCTCGCCGGTGCGTATCACTCCGTGTTCAAGGGTCGCGGCATGGATTTCGACGAGGTGCGCGAGTACACCCCCGGCGACGAGGTGCGCACCATCGATTGGAACGTGACGGCACGCGCCGGGCGCACCTTCGTGAAGAAATACACCGAGGAGCGCGAACTCACGATCGTGCTGGTGGTGGACGTGAGCGCCTCGGGCAATTTCGGCTCGGCGCCGATGAGCAAACGCGACCTCGCCGCGGAACTGGCGAGCGGCCTGGCATTCTCGGCCATCCGCAACAGCGACAAGGTCGGACTGCTGCTGTACACCGACCGGGTGGAGCGCTACCTGCCACCGAGGAAGGGGCGTCATCATGTGCTGCGCGCCGTGAGGGACATCCTCTACCACGTGCCGCAGGGGGCGGCCACGGACGCCGTCAAGGCGCTCGACGTCGTCAACCGGGTTTTGCACCGCCGCGCGATCGTATTTCTGATCTCGGATTTTCAAGCGCCCGGTGAGCCGCTTGCAGCGCGCGCCGACCTACGCCGGGCCATGCGCCGGACCAATCGCCGCCATGATCTGATCGCCGTGCACGTCGAGGATCCGCGCGAGAAGGAGCTCCCCAACGTGGGCATTCTGACCCTGGAGGATGCGGAGACCGGCGAAATCGTCGAGCTGGACACCGCCAATCCGCGGGTTCGCAAACGCTTCAAGGAAAAAGCGCTGGAAAGAACCCGGCAGCTGGCGCGCGATTTTCGCTCCGAGGGCGTCGACACCCTGCAGCTGCAGACGGACCTGCCCTATCTGCCCGCCCTGCAACGGTTCTTAAAGACGCGGGATCGCAGGCGCCCATGAGCGGCCGCGGTGAGCCAGCGCGGCCGGCCTGCCTGATCGCCGCAATCCTCGCATCGCCCGCGCTGGCCGAGGATATCCGCGACATCCGTGGGCCGCGGACCGCGGTTTCCGCCTGGCTGCCGGCGGCGCTGCTCGCCGCTGCGCTGGTGCTTGCGCTCTGCGCCTATTGGCTGTGGCGCCGCCGGTCGCGGCCGCGCGCACTGCTGCCCCACGAGGCCGCATTGCAGCGCCTGGAGTCCATCCGGCCGCTGATGCAGCCGGCGCGGGCGGGCGAGTTCTCGGTCGCGGTGTCCGACGTCGTGCGCACCTACATCGGGCAGCGCTTCGAGTTCACCGTTACCCACCGCACCACGGAGGAGTTTCTTCGCGGCCTCGCACAACACCCGGATCCGGCACTCGGCAGCCACCGTGCGCTGTTGTCGGAATTCCTGCATCAATGCGACCTCGTCAAATTCGCCGGCATGTCGCTCACCGCGCAGAACATGGAATCGCTGCATCACAGTGCCGGCGACTTCGTGCGTGCCACCGTGCCGCCGGCCGCGGACGCCCCGCCGCAGCACCGTGCGGGCCTGCACCAAGCCGGCGCATGATCCGCCTTCTGCAACCCGAATGGTTCTGGCTGCTGACGCTGCTGCCGCTGGTAATGGTATGGCGCGGCAGGCGCGGTCCGGTGGCCGCGATCGAGTATTCCGACGTGGGCATCGTGCGCGAGGTGGCGCGCAGCAGCCGCAGCCGCATCGGGCGGCTGCTCTGGCTCCTGCCGGTTGCGGCCGCCTTCCTGATGATCGTGGCGCTGGCCCGGCCGCAGCGCGCGCACAGCCGCACCGAGGTGACCGTCAAGGGCATCGACATCGTGCTCGGGCTCGACGTCTCCGGCTCGATGCAGGCGCTTGACTTCACCATCGACCATCAGCGGGTCAATCGCATCGAAGTGGTCAAATCTGTGGTGTCCCGGTTCATCGAGGAGCGGCCCGATGACCGCATCGGTCTGATTGCATTCGCCGGATTTCCCTACCTGGTTAGCCCGATCACGCTCGATCACGACTGGCTGCAGCAGAATCTCGAGCGCGTCAGCATCGGAACCGGCGACGACGGCACGGCCATCGGCTCGGCGATCGCCGCCGGCGTCAACCGCCTGCGCATGACGGCCGCCAAATCCAAGGTGTTCATCCTGCTCACGGACGGCGTGAACAACACCGGAAAAATAGCGCCGCTCGCCGCCGCCGAAGCGGCCCAGGCCATGGGGATCAAAATCTACACCATCGGTGTCGGGGCGCGCGGCAAGGCGCCGATTCCGGTCAAGGACGATGCCGGAAACATGCACCTGATCATGGCGCAGGTGGACGTGGACGAGAAGACCCTGCAGGCGATCGCGGACGAGACCGGCGGGCGCTTTTATCGGGCCACCGACACGGATTCATTGCAAAGGATCTACGAACAGATCAACCGCCTGGAGAAGTCCGCGCAGGTCGTACAGCGCTTCGAGCACATCGAGGAACTGTACCGCTGGGCGCTGGTCCCGGCGTTCGGCATCCTCGCCCTGTGGGCGGTCCTGCAGCAAACCCGCCTGCGGAGACTGCCGTGAAGTTCACCGACCCGTGGTGGTTGGCGGCCGCGGCGATCGCCTGTATCGTGCTGCCGTGGATGTGGCGCCGCCATGACGTGCGCCAGCATGCCGCGCTCGCGGGCTTCGTGTCGGCGCATCTGCGTCACCAGTTGACGCGCTCGATATCGGTGCCGCGGCGCCGTGCGCGGCGCGGTTTGTTCCTGGCGGCCTTGGCCTGTCTGTGCGTCTCCCTCGCCGGCCCGTTGGTCGGTTATCGCTGGGAGCAGATCAGCCGCCGTGGCAACGAGATCGTGTTCGCGATCGACACCTCGCGCAGCATGTCGACCCCGGACGTCAAGCCCGACCGGCTGACGCGCGCGAAGCTCGCGATCGCCGATTTTGCGAATGGACTGGACGGCGACGCGTTGGGCATCGTCGCATTCGCAGGCGACGCCTTTCTGGTCTGCCCCATCACCCTCGATTACGGCGCGTTTCACGACTCGCTCGGCGCGATCGACACCCATACCATCCCGCGGGGCGGCACCAACATCGCGCGTGCCATCCAGGTGGCGCAAGCGGCGTTGAACCGGCGCCCCGGGACCGACAAGATATTGGTGCTGGTCACGGACGGTGAGGATCTCGAGGGCAGCGCATTGCAGGCTGCCCGCGCGGCGGCCGGGGACGGGGTGAAGATCTACGCCGTGGGCGTGGGCACCGCGGCCGGCGACCTGATTCCGATCCCGGCGGAGCAGGGCGGCGGATTCGTCAAGGACGAGACCGGCAGCTTCGTCAAATCGCGGCTCGACGAGGCCGCATTGAAGGCCATCGCCACGGCCACCGGCGGCATCTACGTGCCGCTCGGTGCGCAGGGCGAGGGCGTGGAGGCGATCATCAAGGCATTGTTCGGCAGCGTGGCAAAACACGATCTTGCCTTTCGCCAGCGCAAGGTCTACATCGAACGCTATCAGTGGCCGCTCGCAGCCGCGCTGGCATTGCTGCTCGCCAGCCTGCTCATCGGGACGCGGCGCGGTCGTGTGCGGCGGCCGGCCGCCGCCGTGGCCGCCGCCCTGGCGCTGCTGGCTGTCTGGCCGGTGCACGAAAACCGTGCCGCGGATGTCGATGCGGCGGCCGCGCGGCCCGACCCGGCAATGCCGGTGCTGCAATTCAACAGCGGCACCGCCGCCTATCGCGCCGGCCGCTTCCCGCAGGCGGCGCAGGAGTTTCGGCAATCGATCCGCGGCGCGCCGTCGGCCGATGCGCAGCGCCTCGCGGGCCAGCAGGACGCCTATTACAACCTGGGCAATGCGCTGTACCGCGCCGGACAGAAATCCGAAGCCGGCGCCCCGGCGCAAACCCTTGAGAAATGGAACGAGGCGTTGAAGGCGTACGACACGGCACTGCAAATGCGTGCGGATGATGCCGACAGCAAGTACAACCGCGATTTCGTCAAGCGCAAGATCGACGAGCTGCAGAAAAAAAATCAAAAAAATCCGCAGCAGAAACCTCAGCCGAACCAGGGCGCCGGCCAGCCTCCATCCTCCGGGCAGCCCCCGCCCGGCGGCCAGCACCCGCCGTCCGGCCAGCCTCCACCCGCCGGTCAGCCACCGCCGCGCAGCGCCGGCCAACCGCCGCCTGCGGCCGCGGCCGGCGAGCCGCCCCGGGATGCACCCGGCGGTGCGCCGCCGGATGAGCGGCACCTGCCCGGGCAGATGAGCCGCGAGGAGGCGCGCGAGCTGCTCGATTCGGCGAAGTCGGACGAACGCCATGCTCCCACGGCACCGCTCGCGCTGCGCGACGCCGAGCAGCCGCCGGACAAGCCGTATCGGAACTGGTGAGATGCGCGCGACGCTCAACCGCCGGGGTGCCGGGATCGCGCTGCTGGCTGCCGCGGCTCTCGCCGCAGCGGCGTTCGCTGCCCCCCCGCCGGTGAGCGCCACCTTGCAGCCCGCGCAAATCACGGTGGGCGAGTCGGCGCAGCTCACCATCACGAGCCTGGGCAGCGGTGCGGTGACCATCACATTGCCGGTGGTCGCGGGATTGGAATTTCGGGTGCTGGGGCAATCGCGCCGGATCGAGATCATCCACGGCGCGACCCTGGCAACCACCACGACGGTGGTGCGGGTCACCCCGCAGAGCGCCGGTATATTCACCATCCCGGGGGTTACTCCGCAGTCCCAGCCGCTGGTGCTGCACGTAAGTCCGGACGGCATGGGCGCGCCGCCGATAAGTTCCCCCGTGCCGGGCGCGGGCCTTCCCGGCGGCATTCACCTGACGGCGGATGGTTCGGCGTTCATGACGTTGAGCGTGCCCAAAGGCGAGGTGTTCGTGGGCGAGAGCGTGCCGGTCGTCATCGAGGTGGGGATGCGCGCCGGATTCGTCACCTCCGTCAACGGTTTGCCGACACTCTCCGGCAGCGATTTCACCCTCAACAATCTCTCCCGGCAGCCGGAGCGCAAATTGACGAACATCGACGGCAGTCCCTTCACCGTGCTGACGTGGCACAGCGTCCTCGCGGCGGTCAAGCCGGGCAGCTATTCGATCTCCGCCGAGGCGCCGCTCACCGTGAGAATCAGAACCCGGTCGCAGCGCGACGCCTTGCTCGAGGATCAGTTGGGGGATCCGTTCATGCAGAATTTCTTCGGCGCCAGCATCCAACGCGACATCAAGGTGTCGAGCCCGGCATCCGCATTGACCGTGCTGGCGCTGCCGGCGGCCGGCCGGCCCGCGGATTTCGGCGGCGCGGTCGGCGCCTTCACCATCGCCGGCGAAATCTCCTCCGCCAGCGCCCAGGCGGGCGACCCGCTCACGCTGCGTCTGCGGGTGGCCGGCTCCGGCAACTTCGATCGCGTCGACACCCCGATGCTCACGCATCTCGACGGCTGGAAGACCTACCCGCCGAAAGCCACATTCAAGCCCCTCGATGCCGTCGGCTATCAGGGCGAAAAATTGTTCGAACAGCCGGTGGTGGCGCTCAAGCCCGGGGCGCAAACGCTGCCCGGACTGGCTTTCAGCTACTTCGATCCGGCGACGCGCCGCTATGAAACGCTGCAAAGCGCGCCGCTCGGCGTGGCGATTTCTCCGTCGCCGGCAGACACCTCGCTCACGACGGACCGGGTGTCCGCCGGCGCGAACGCGACCGAGACCGCTGCCGCGGCCGCCGGCAGCGTGGCGGGCGGCTTGCGGCCCGATCACGCCGCGTCCGGCGACCTCGCCGACAGCCTCGTGCCGCTGTACCTGCGGCCGCCGTTCCTCGCGATTCCCTCGTTGCTCGGTCTGGCATTTGCCGGCGCATGGTTGGCGCTGCGACGTCATGCGCCGTTGGCCCATCGCACCGCGACGCCCGGCCGCGGCACGTCGCGCGCGGGCAAACGCGCGCTCGCCCAGATGCAGGCGGCGGCCCACGCCGGCGACGCCGCGGCATTTCTGCGCGCGGCACGCGCGGCGTTGGTGGATTCGGGCGGCGACGGCGACGATGTGCGTCAATTGCTGGCGCTTGCGGACGAGGCCAGCTATTCGGGCCATGCACCACAGGCCACCGATTATTCGCGATGGACGCAAATCGTGCAGCGCCGGCTGGGCGCAGACGCCTCATGATCCGCAGCATCGCGCTGCTCATCGCCATGCTCGCCGTCGTCCCGGTGCGGGCGGAGCCGGCACCCGGCCATTCGGCCGCGAGCCTGTACAACCTGGCCAATGCCTACGCGCGTGCCGGCAAGCCCGGCATGGCGATTCTGAACTATGAACGGGCGCGGCTGCTCGAGCCGAACGATCCCGACATCGAAGCCAACCTGCGTTCGGTTCGCGAGACAGCGCATCTGCCGGCCGAGACCCGCAGCGGGTTCGAGCGTGCGGCCACCGTCGCCGGAAGCGGGGCAATGGCCTGGATCGGCGTCATGGGACTGCTCATCGCCGGCATCAGCCTGCTGGCCGGGCTGCTGTCTGCGCGACATCGGTTCCTACGAGCCGCCGGCGCGCTGCTCGGCGTCGCGATGCTCGGTATGCCGGTGTGCAATGCATTCATTCTGTGGCCCCGGTTGCACGCGGCGGTGGTGATCGCGGCGGCAGCGCCGCTGCGCGTGGCGCCGGTGCCCATGGGGGATTCGCCGTCCTCGCTGCCGGAGGGCGCGACCGTGCGGGTGAGAGCGGAGCACGAGGGTTTCGTGCTGGTGCAGACCCCCACAGGCGCCACGGGCTGGGTGTCCTTCGCCGATCTCGCGCGCGTCGTGCCGTCCTACTAGGCTATGCGCCGGCCGGCGCCCGCCGCCGGTTGAGATAGGCATAGACCAGCACCGCGATCAGGGGCAGCGTTGCACCGAGTCCGGTGATGGCGCCCTTGGCGATGATTTTGGAGATGAAGTGGTGCTCGCGCAGCAAATCGAGCGGTGCACAAAGGCGTGCGGTGAAGCTCATGAGCACGGCGAGCCACAGCAGTCCATCGGTGTCGGCCACGAGAATCAGCGCCACGGGCATGCACACGTACCACGGCCAGTAATCCGGCGAGGCCACCAGCGCATAGGCGACCGCGATCCAGGCAAAGGCGCGCGCCAGGCTGGCCGCGTCCGTGACGCGCAGACTCCGCCACGCGATGAATGCCAGCACCGGCAGATAGATCAGCGCCAGCGTGAGCGGACCGGCTTGTGCGCTCAATGGCGAGCGCCGCAGGATCCAGTTCAGCCCGCCGAACAGCGTGGCGGAGCTCATGGGTTCACCGCGCTGTAGCAGCCCGTCGAAGCTGTGCGAGCCCACCCACAGCGGCGCGTACAGCACGGCGGCAAGCACGCCGGCCGCCGCGATGGCGGCGGTGATTCCGACGGCCAGGTGCGCGGCGCTGCGCCGCGACTTCCAGAGGAAGACCAGCTGGGCGGGCGCGAACAATATCGGCACATATTTGGAGATTACCGCGCACAGCTGTGCGAGCGTGGACGCGAACGGCCGTTGCGCCGCGCAGCCGGCGAGCGCGGCGGCGACGAACAGCAGCATCACGGCATCATTGTGGCCCTCGGCGGCGAACTCCACGATGAACAGCGGATTCCACAGGTAGGCCAGCGTTCCGGTGAGCTGATCCGCGGGGCGCACGCGGCCGAGAAACGACCAGATGCAGTAGGCGGTGCCGAGACTCGCCGCCGCGACGACGCTCTTGAATAGCACCAGCGCCGCCGGAACGTTCAAGCCGCAGAGCTTCATGATGCCGACTTCAATCTGTGTCCAGATGATGCCGTAGGGGGTGATGCCGGCGTCGGTGGTCCAGCCGTACGAGGCCAGTATCGGTCCGATGGCGGTGTCGCGCGCCGCGTTCGCGGCCTGGGTGAGGGGATTGCCCCCCGGCAGCGTCCCCAGGAATCCGTGCGCCATGTAGCTGAACACATCCTGCGACAGCACGGGCACGCACGGCACGAGCAGCACGTTCATGAAGCAGGGCAGCGCCAGCGCCCAGGCCCGAACCCGCGGCCGATCCAACTCGCCACTGCGCGACATCGAGAGGATCGCCCCGTAGATGAGAAACGTGATCCCCGTCACGAGCACATAGCCCAAGGTCGGTGCGATGAAATGGTCACGCATGGATCGCTGCAGAAAGAAGATGCCGATGTAGGCGGCGACGGTGATTGCGCCGAGCGACACCAGGCGCAGCTCCGGCGCTCTGAATCCCGGCGTGGTCGCAACTTTCGAAACGGGTGTCGTCATGTTTGCCACGCGTGTAAGTTTGCAAATAGTGAAATGGATTCAATAATTTATATTACCCAGCCGGGTACGCTATGCCATGATACGGGCATCACAAATTCCGACATAGAGCCGGCAGGGACTCATTTTGAATCCAACGCGCACCTCGGTAACGGTGGTGGTGCCCACCTACCGGGAGGTCGAAAACATCCCGCTGCTGGTGGAGCGAGTGCGTGGCGTGCGTGAACAGTCCGGGCTGGATCTGAACCTCCTGCTCATGGATGACGACAGCCGCGACGGCAGCGCCGAAGCCGTGCAGGCGCTCGGGCTGCCGTGGGTGCAGATGGTGACGCGCACCGCCAATCGCAGCCTCAGCTGGGCGGTCCTCGACGGGCTCAAACACACCAAACGCGACGTGTTCGTGGTCATGGACGCCGACCTCAGCCACCCGCCGGAGAAGATTCCCGAGATGGTGGCCCTGGTCGAGGGCGGCGCCGACGTGGCGATCGGCTCGCGCTTCGTCGAGGGCGGTTCGACCGCCGATGACTGGGGATTTCTGCGCTGGCTCAACAGCCGCGTGGCGACGCTGTTCGCCATGCCGCTCGCCCGCCTCAGCGACCCCATGAGCGGTTTCTTTGCGATGCGCCGCTCGACCTTCGAGGCGGGCCGGGACTTCAATCCCGTCGGCTACAAGATTCTGCTGGAGCTGATCATCAAGTGCCGCTGCGTGCGCGCGGTCGATGTGCCCATTCATTTCGACAACCGCCGCTTCGGCAAGAGCAAGCTGTCCTTCAAGGAACAGCTCAAATATCTGCAGCATTGCCGCCGCCTCTACATCTACAAATACGGCACCTGGTCGCATCTGGTGCAGTTCCTGGTGGTGGGCCTGTCGGGATTGGCCGTCAACCTGACGGCGTTGACGCTGCTGCTGCGCGTGCTCGGACCGCAGAAGCTCGATGTGGCGCTCGCGATCGCGCTGTCGATGGTGTGGAACTTCGTCCTCAACCGGCGATTCAGCTTCTCCTACGCCCGCGGACAAGCCGTCGTGCGGCAGTTCATCGGCTTCGTCGCGGCCTGCTCGGTGGGCGCGGTGGTCAATTATTTCGTCACCCTGGGGCTGTGGGGTGCCTTCGAGCACAAGCAGGTGCCGGCGCTCATCGGCGTGCTGGTCGGCACCGGCTTCAATTTTGCGGCCAGCCGGTTCGTGATCTTCCGCTCCAAGCACGTCCGGCCCGAAACCCAGGCCATCGGCTAAGCCAGGCTATCGGATATAAAAGCCGATCACCCCGACGTCCATGAGCGCCGCGACGGCCACCACGGCGGCGGCGGCCAGCAGAGCCAGATGGATGCGGGCGAGGGTTGCCGCCGCGCCCGCGGCGCGCGGCGCACGGATCGCGCTCCATACCAGCGCCAGCGCCACCGGGATGACGAGAAATCCACAGGCGCGAACCAGCAGAATCGGCCAGAGGGTGCCGATGGAGTAGCGGAATCCCTGGGCGTGCGTGATGAACAGCACGCCGGTGCCGCCGATCATGCACACACCGAACAGCAGCGCCGCCGCGGACGCGAGGCGCCGGCCGCGTGCGTACGGCCACAGCGGCCAGATCACGGCGCTGGCCGAGGCGGCGAGCACCAGCGCGAGCAGCGTGTCGATCAGGTGCGGATTGTCGAGCGGCCCGGGTAGTTCGAAGGAACTGGCATTGGTCCCCCGGATGAGCAGCGGACCGAAATCCGGCTTATTGAAAAAGGTGAAGGTTTCGAGCACGCCCGGAGCGGCGAAGTGGCCGGGAGAGATCTCCCGGAAGCCGTCGATGCCCGCAATCTGCAGACCGCTCTTGCCGCGCCGCACGGGCAGCACGTCCGGGTGCAGCAGCGCAATGAGCCTGCCGAAGCCGTAATGGTGGCGATCCGTCCACACGTAGTTGCCGATGCGTGCCGACCAGGCGTCGTTCCACTCGGGTACGGCGGCCGGGTAGTCGGTCGCCGGTATCAGGGCATCGAAGGCCGCCTTGTCCACCACGGCATCATCGATCGGCAGCTTGTCCGCCGGAGTTCCGCGGACCGCACGCGTGTTGGTGATGCACTCGAACAGCCCGACGCGCTGTGCCGGCAGCGTGATCAGGCCGCACACCATGCCGCTGCCGCCGCCGCGGTGGTACACGGCGACCTCGGAACCGAGATGCGAGATCTCGAAGACCATGCCATAGCCGAGGCCCGGCACCACCTCATGATGCATGCCGAACAGATCGTCGCGCGCGCCCGCCGTGATGGTTGATTGGCTGGCGCCGTGATCGAGCAGCGCAATCATGAACTTGCCCATGTCCTCGCCGGTCGAGAACAGCGCGCCCTCGGGCCACGCGAAGGGCTGCTTGTAGAGTATCGGCTCGACGTGCTCGGGCCGGGTGGGCAGGAAGCCGAATACCTCGTGGGGTATGGGCTGGTCGCCGTTGTCGACGAGGGTGCTCGTCATGTCCAGCGGTTTGAGGATGTAATTCTCGAGATAAGTGCGGTACGGCATGTGCGTCACGTCGCTGACCACCAGGCCGAGCATGTCGATGCCGAAGCTGGTGTACACAGGCAGCACATCCGGCGGGACGATGTACTTCGGCCGGTGCGCCTCGTAATCGGCCGGTGTGGGCAAGCGCGTTTCGGGGCGGGCCGAGGCGACGTCGAAATCGCCCTCGTCCAAGCCCTCGGTATGCGTCAGCAGTTCTTCGAGCGTGATCGCCCGGCCGTACGAGTCCGGCAGCCGGTAACCGGTCAGATAGCGGTTGACCGGATCATGATAATCGACGATCAGGCCGCGCGACTTCAGCTGCGCGATGGCCACGGCGGCAAACACCTTGCTCACGGAGTTGACCAGGAAGCGGGACTTCGACGGGTCGATCGGGTTGTGGCTGACCGGATCCTCGTAGCCGAATCCTTCGGCAAGCGCGATCTTGCCGTCTCGCACGTACACCATCACCGCGCCGGACATGCGGCCGGAGGCGACTGTGTCGCGCAGCAGCTTGCCGAGCTTCTCTTCGACGCGCGCATCGCGCGGGTCCGCGGGCGCGACCGGCGCGGCGGCAGCCGGCGGCGGCGTGGCCTCGGCATGCGCCGCTGGAGCGATCAGCGTCGCCGCCAGGCTGAGGCTGCAGGCCAACAGCGCGGCACCGGATGCTCGGGGATGGAGTGCGGCGGCCCGCCAAGGGTTCGTCATGGGTGTCCCGGGAAGACTGGAGGTAAGAATTCAGTATCTTATGGTAACCAGCCCGCCAAGCCGCGGGATGCAAAGGCCATCACAAAAGCGACATGAGCCCCGCGTTCCGTCAGTTGACGGCACGGGTCAACGGCCTAAAACTATGCCGGGCTGCGCTCGGACCTGGGGGGTCGAGGCAGCGAGTCGCCAAAATCAAAAAACGGAGTCACTCATGAAACAGTTTGCAATCGTCGGAATACTGGCCACCATGGCTTTTGCCTCGTCCGCGGTATTTGCGGACCCGCCGGTGAAGAACGTCAGCGGCAAGCGTCACCCGAACATCGCCGCCGCACAGAGGCTTACCGCCAACGCGTATCAGAAGATCGTCGCCGCTCAGGAAGCCAATGAGTTCGACCTGGGAGGCCATGCAGCCAAGGCCAAGGATTTGCTCGACCAGGCGAACAGCGAATTGAAGCAGGCGGCGCAGACCGCCAACAAGAACGGCAAGTAGTCGACGCGGCCGGGTCCTCAGGGAGGTCCGGTCCTACGGCGCGGTGCTGCTGTGCAGCGCCGCGCCGGACAGCCGCGCCACGGCACCCGGCGTCGTTTGCGCGCCCCTCATACGAGCTTCAGATCCAGCGGCCGGGTCTGCGGGAAGATCTGGCCGCTCTGCTCACTCGACAGTCCCCAGAGCGTGCGGAACAGGCCGCCCAGCACCGCGCGATAGTCGTTGAGCACCGGCAAGTCGCGATCCTGGAACAAGGTGCCGCGCCCGACCGCCTGCTGTTCGCCGGCGATGGTGCCGCCGCTGATGGCGCCGCCCAATATCCAGTACACCGTGCCGTGACCGTGGTCGGTGCCGTGGTTGCCGTTTTCGCGAAAGGTGCGGCCGAATTCCGACAGCACCACCACGACGGTGTTGTTCCATTCGCCGCCCAGGGATTGCGAGAACACCTGCAATCCGCGGCCGAGGCTGGCGAGATTGGTGGCGAGCGTGCCCTGCACGCTGCCTTGTCCGACGTGCGTGTCCCAGCCGCCGACGTCGATGAATCCGATGCGGTATTTGTCGCGCATCAGATGTCCCATGCGTTCGGCCTCCAGTTCGAAGCCCTTGGTGTTGATGGCGGAGCGATTCGCCGCCTGCATCTCCTCCGCGATCTGCTGCGCCACCTCCTGGCGCAGCTCCAGGCCGTTGCTGACCGCGGATTCCAGGTGATGGCCGGCATACATGTCGCGCAATATATGCGCCTGGCGCTCGTCGAAGGGCGCTTTGCCGACGCTCTTCAAGGACAGGTTCGGCACCGTGACGGCGCCTTCGAAGGCGAGCGGCAACGCGTCGGTGAAGGCGATGGGCGGCGCATCGGCCGAGCCCGCCTGCAGGCAGTCGCAGAGACGGCCGAGAAAGCCGGAACGGTAATTGCGCGACCCTCCGAGCGGTTGGCCGAGTTCGATGCTGTCCTGGGTTTCGAAGTGGCTGCGCGACAGATCCTCGGTGCCCGCGAACGGCACGAACGCGGCCTGCCGTGCCGCATACAGGGCTCCCACGGTGTCGCGCACGGCCGGGTGCAGCGCCCAGTTGGCGTTCAGCGCGAGGGCCCCGGTGGCCGAGGCGGGATCGGGGCGCGGGATCGCGATACCGGGTCGCGCCTCATAGTAATAGGCGCTCGAGTAGGGGATCAGCAGATTGGTCGAATCATAGCCGCCGCGCAGGAACACCAGCAGGAAACGCGGACCGCCGGGCGGTGCGGCATACAGGCGCCCGGCGAGGCCGAAGCCGCCAAGACCCAAGCCGGCGAGGGCGGTGCCGGCCGATGTGAGCAGTTGGCGGCGATTCATGGAGACTAGGCGGTCATTCATAATTGAAATCCGGTGATGACAGCAGGAAGGTGTTCCATTCCTGCGGGGAATTCGCGCGCTGCAGCGCCTCTTGCGTGCGGGCCGACAGAAACGGCTCGAGCGCCTCGAAATACAAGCGGTTCGACAGCTGTGGAAAGCCGCCCACGGCGGGTGCGCCGCCGTCCTCCGAATCGAACAGGCCGGCGTTGCCGGAGCCGATGGCGCGGGCGATTTCGAATCGCTTGCTCATTTGACCGGAGCTCGCCCAGTCAAGTTCCGTCTGCGGATAGCCATCCGGCGTCTGGCGGCCATAGGGCGCCTCGCCCAGGCCGTTCAACCAATTGAGCATCGGACGGGCGTTGCCGATCGGGCGGCCGTCGTAGGCGAAGCGCACCGCGGAGAATACGAAGCGCTTCGGATCCTTGAACTTGCCACCGAGGGCGGCGTCGAATTCGCGCGCGAGAAACATCGTGCGCAGCACCGCCGCGATGTCGCCGTCGGTTTTCGCAAAGGTCTGCGCCATCCGCTCGACCAGCGCCGCCGGCGGGTCGTCCGCCACGAAATAGCCGGCGATCTGCCGGGAGATGAAGTGCGCACAGGCGCTCTGGCGCACGATCAGCGTCACCGCGTCCTCGACCTCGCCGAAGCCCCGGCCTTCGATCACCGATCCCAGCAGCACCTTGCGGCGGAAGTCGTGGCGCGACGGATTGAATTCGAAGGCGCCGCTGCGCCGGTACAGGCGCTGCATTTCGGGTCTGAGCTTCGGCGCATCACCGGCATTGACGCCGACGCCGGTGAGCACCAGCGCGAGCTGCTGCACGTCCTCCTGGGTATAGCCCGAGCCGACCCCGAGGGTGTGCAGTTCCATGAGCTCGCGTGCGTAGTTCTCGTTGATGTGGCCGGCGGTGTTTTGCGCATTGTCCAGATACTGCAGCATGGCCGGGTGTTCGAGGGTGGCGAGCACCAGATCCTTGAAGCGGCCGAGCGCATGCGGGCGGATCGCACGCTCCTCGTAGTCGCCGATCAGCCAGCGCAGATTGGCCTTGTACTGGTAGACGCTGAAATGATTCAGCCAGAACCAGACCATCTGCTCGCGCAGCTGCGACGGCGAGTACACCGCCCGCAGCAGATCGCGCCGGATGGCCTCGTAGGCGAGTTTGTTGGCACGCTCGTTCAGGGTCTTGCGGGCGGCTTCCTTGTCCGCGCCGTCGGGCATGGCATTGAGGCTCTTGTTGCGGGCATTGACCTCGGCGAGCCACTGCAGCGGTTCCGCGTGCGAGACCTCGAGGGCGGCGATCTGGGCGGCGATGGGCGCCGGCAGCTCGCCGTCGCGGGCATCGAGCTGGCGCGCGAGGAAGCGCTCGCGGCCGAGCCGGCGATAGTCGGCGACGCCCCGGCTGTCGAGTCCGAAGGTCACCCGCTGCAGCCACAGCGTGTCCTGACGGTGCAACACCGGAAGTTCCGCGGCGGCGCCCCTGGAGGCCGCGGCATCGGCCGCTGCCACGCCGCTGCGCGACGCGCAGCCCGCCCCGCCGGCCGCGAGCACGGCGCAGCCGAGGGTTGCGGCCGCAGCGGCGAGTCGGCCGCCTCGAGAGTATCGCGGAATCAGGGCTCCTCCTCGGCGCCGTGCGGGCGTGAAAGCGTTACTCCCTCAACGGCTGCCAGCCGTTCGCGTTGACGGCGTCTCGCCCGCCAGCGCGGCCAGCTCTTCGCGCGTCGTCAGAAGGCCCTGCAGCCGGATGGGCGCGCCGATGTCCTTGTAGAGCAAGTCGCCGCGGCCGAGCAGCGCTTCGGCGCCCGGCTCACCGAGCACCAGCCGCGAGTCCACCTTGCGCGGCATCTTGAGCGCCACGCGCGCCGGCAGATTGGCGTCGACGGTGCCCTTCAGCACCTCGCGCCCGGCCCGCTGGGTGGCAAACACCAGGTGAATGCCGGCCGCACGGCCCTTGACGCCGATGCGTGCGACGCGCTCCTCGACCGCGACGCGGGTGGTCTTGTCGCGCAGGACCAGATCGGCGAATTCGTCGCAGACGCAGACGATGCGCGCGCACGGGGTTTCTGCGCGCGCGACCCTCGTCTCGTTGTAGCGGGCGAGGTCATCCGCGTCCGCCGCCGACAGCAGGGCGTAGCGCCGCTCCATCTCGTCGATCAAACGGTCGAGCAGCGCCACCGCGCCCTCATCGTGCACCACCGGCTGCCAGAGGAAGGGGCTGCGTTCGAATACGCCGAAGGCAAGACGCTTCGGGTCGATCAGCGCGAGGCGCAGGGTCGCCGGCGTGTTGACCGCGAGCAGCGAGGCCAGAAAGGCGCGCAGCCATTCGCTCTTGCCGCTGCCGGTGGTGCCGGCCACCAACAGGTGCGGGCACTGCGATTGCGACAGGTCGGCGGCGTGCAGCACGCCATCCACCGCGACCCCGATCACGAAGCGCGCGCTGCCGACCGGCGCCGGCGCAGCCAGCCGGGCGCGCCAATCGGAGAAGTTCACGGCCTGCCGGTCCGGCCGCTCCACGTCGATGGTGACGCGGCCCTTGTATAGGCCCACCTGCGGCGGCTGCTTGCTGCCGATGCGCATCCAGACGTTCTCCGCCAGGCGCGCGAGCCGGGCCGCCGAGACACCGCGCTGCGGTGTGGCCAGGAATCGGATGAACGCCGGCCCGCACAGCACCTCGTCCGCCATGTCGATGGGCGCGCCGTATTCGGTGAAGGCGGCGATGAGTTTGCGCCGGATCTCCTCCAGTCCGCCGGCCGGCAGCGGTGCGACGTCGACGGCCATTCGCTGCTCGGACGGCAGGGCATTCGCCGCGGCGGCCGCCGCGGGTGCACCCGGTGCAGGCGCCTCGAATCCGACCAGTTCGCCGAGCAAGTCCTTCAGCTCGCGTTCCGCCTCCCGCAGGCGCGCGGCGGGAAATACCGTTTCGCGCCGCCCGGGCTCGAAGCTCACCAGGGCGAGGGCGGTGTCGGCGGGACCGCGCTGCGCCAGCATCAGGCGGTACAGACAGCCCTGCAGCAGGTCGGCCTCCGGGTGCGTGCGGCCGAGCTTCAATTCCACCAGGCATTGCTGTGCATCCGCAAGGCGGGTCAGCACGGCGTCCGCCCGTCCGTGCAGGCGGATGGGTTCCGGCCAGCGCTCATCCGTCAGCTCGAGTTCCAGTTCGACTTCGGTGGCGGCGAACAGCTCGCGCCGCAGCGTATCGAGCGAGCGGGTGGTGTCCGCGGCGCGCTGTGCATGCATCAAGCCGGCCAGCCAGCCGCACAACTCCTGCGCCGCGGCCCAGAAGGCGAGCACCGCCGCACCGTGAGTTTGCAGCGCGCTCTCGTGGCGCGCCAGTGCCGGTGCCACCACGGCGGTGAAGGCGTGGTCGATCAAGGCCTGCCGCCATGCCGACTCGGCGGCATCGGCGAGCTCGAGCGGTGCGGCCAGGTTCGACTGCGGGTCGCGGCCGGTGAGGGCGGCGTACAGATCGTGAAACAGCTGGCCGAGCAGCGCCGCCGAGGGGCTGCCGCCGGCGGACGCGCGCGGTCCGCCGGCGGCCCAATACAGATGCCGGCGAACCTCCGTGACGGTCAGTACCCGCATCCTCAGCCCCGCTGCAATCCGTCGGGCCGCAGGAACACGACGCTCGGCGTTCCGGCGATCAGCCCCACCATGCGCTGGCCCGTGGTCAGGCGCTGCGCCAGCGCGGTCACGTCGACGCCGGCCGCTTCGCCGGCCTGCTGCAGCGGCAGCACCCAGGCACCGTCGAGCACCGTGCGCAGCTTCTCCAGCAATTCGTCGGTGACGTCGCTCGGCGCCTTGTCGAGGTTGTCGAGGACCTCGAACGCGGCGGCCGGCCGCACGCGCAGCAACCACTGGCGCACCTCGTCCGAGGAGACGGTGTCACCGTCGATCGACAAATCGCCCGATGCGGCGTCCGCGAGCAGCTGACGGGCGGCGGTCACCGCGGCATAGGCCGGGGCGCCGGGGCGCAGCACCGTCTGACCGCGCTGCTGCAGCGCCTGCAGCCGCGCCTGGGTGACTTTGGCCGTGGGACTGATCTGCAGACGCTCATCGCGCAGGATGACAGCGCGCCGGATCTGGCGGCGGTCGAGCGCCTCGCCGATCTGCTTGAGACGGGCCGCGAAGCGCGTCATGTTCTGCGTCTGACAGACGGCGATGCCGGTGGCACCGGCGGCTTCGTCGATTTCGATGTCAAGGCCCGGATGGGCGGAGCGGCGCACGCGGTTGGGCCGCTCCAGGTCCAGCAGCTTGAGCAGCCCGTCCGACAGCGTGCTCTCGTCGGGCGGCTGGGTGGCCGCCGCTGCCTGGCGGATTTCGAATTGCTCCGCCAGTCCATCCGACAGCGGCGCGCGCGGCCGCGGACCATCCACGCCTTCGCGCCAGGTCTCGAACAGGCTGCGGGCGACATTGAGCACGGCGCGCGCGGTGATGCCCCCGCCGGACGGGCCTAGCGCGGCCTGCAGTCCGCCGGAGGTGATCGGCCACAGCGGGTCCTGATGCAGGGTCTGGCGTGCGGCGGCGACATCCGCGCTGGCCGCCAAACGCGCGGCCGTGAGCGCTTCGGCGTCCGCCTGGCGCAGCAGGTCGATGCGGCCCAGATCCTGGGCGATGCGCTGGATGTGCGCCCGCGGCAGCGCGCGTTCCAGATCGGTGCGGAAATACTGCTGCACGCAGCTGACCGCCGCGATGTTGCGGCAGTTGATGAGCATGTCCGCCACCGCGTTGCCGAAGCCGCGCACGCCCTCGATGTCGTCGGGCCGCAGCTGCATGCCCTCGAGCTGGTCGAAGGCGAGCACCAGCACCGAGGAGTGTCCCGTCAAGGTCGATAGCGCAAACAGCACGCCGCGCGCATCGTCGTCCTCCTCGAGCGTGCGCGGCACGCCCAGACGGCTCAACACCGATTCAGGTACCGACATGCCGGTGAGCCACCGATAGGCATCGATCCTGCGGTGCTCGGCGAGGTAATGCCGCAGCACCAGCCCGACATCCGGATCGAGATTGATGCGCAGGGTCAATTGTTCGAAGTGATTCTCCAGCCGGCCGAACAGCGTCGGTCCCGGCGGCCAGCGGCGCCGCATGTCGGTCCAGATCTGCATGGGGGTGAGCGGCGATCCGTCGCGCAGCAGTGCCCGCACCACCATGGCTTCGAGCTGGGTCGCGGCACCCTCGTGCGACTGGCGGATGATGTCGCCGACCACCCGCCGCAGCAATTCGCTGTACAGGCGCGTCGAGGTAGCCACCGGCGGCACGTACACGAAGCAATCCCGCCCGGCGGCGCCGACGGCGTGACGCAGCCGGCGCAGCAGATGGCTCTTGCCGGATCCCGGCTCGCCGGTGAGCAGCAGCCCGCGCGATTGAAAGGTGTCGCGAACCGTGTCGATGGTGCGGATGCACTGCGCGAAAGCCGCCTGGTTGATGGAATCGACATCGGTGAATGCTCCGTCCCAGGCCGAGTCGACCCGGTCGAGCAGAAAGGGATTGCGGGTGCCGCGGGCGCGGGCGAGCAGATCCGCGCTCACCGGCGGCTCCGCAGGAGCGCGGCGCTGTCGAACCAGCCGCCCTGGCCGTTATCGATGAGCAGCGATTTCTCCTCCGCGCTCAAGCGCGCCGGCCAGGCATGCGATTGCAATTCCAGGACGCCGCGCTTCAACAAGGAGAGCACGGCGCCGTCGAAGGCGCCCTTGTCGCAGCGCGCACTCAGCACATCGCGCAGCCTCGCGATGGACACCGCCGCACCCTCGTTGACGCGCGGCTCGAGGCGGTGCATGGCCTCGATGACGGCCTCGGCGGGCGGCCGTTCTGCCGCGATGGGCGTGCCGGCACCCGCGGCAGGCACGCCGCCGCCCGCGGCGGCGCCCGGCGCCGGCGCACCGAGATGCCGCAGCATCGCCGCCTTGAGCGCTGCGGCGGCGAAGCCTTTCGCGGCCAGCGTGTTCATCAAGTTGTCGAGTTCCGCGCCGACATAGGCCGTGACGTCCGGCGGATCGAGCGCCAGCAGGGACCTGCCCCGGGTGAACGGCGGGTGGCGATGGATCCTGCCGGTGCGCAGCAGCGCCTCCACCAAGCCGCTGTACAGATGGTCGTGGGCCCTGGTCAGTGATTTCTTCAAGGCGGCTTCCGCGCGCGGCCCCTCGGCGAGCAGTTCGAGCAGATGGCTGCGGGCCCAGACCTCCACCGGCGCCGCCACGTACTTGTCCGTGCGCCCCGCGATGCGCACCACGGCTCCGTCCCGCGCCATCTGCAGCAGCAGTTTCTTCAGCGCCGGCAGGGTCGGGCGGCCGCCCACCGGCAGCGCCCTGGCGATCAACGGCGGCGTCATCGGTGGACCGCCGGCGGACAGCACTTTCACGACGTTGGTCTGCAGATCGGAAGCGGATGCAGGCATCATTTAATGATATCGCGCGGCCGTGCAACATGTTGGCCGAAGTGCTCCATCCGGTGCGCGTGGTATTCTCGGGCGCGTGAACACCTTCGCGGCTCCACGGCCGTTTCTGCAGCGCTGGCTCGCGCTGCTGGTCCGCTACTGGGCTTTCAACATGACGCTCGGCTACCGCCGCGGGATGCGCTGGCCGGGATTCGGCTATTCGGAAGCGGAGCAGGCACAGCTCAGCTCCATCGCCGCCGGTTGCGCTGCGACGGAGTACTACGCGTGGGTCGGCGGCTGCGTCGTATTCTTCTTGATCATCGCGGCGCTGATCGTGATGTTCGGCATGCAGGGACTGGTGCTGGCGATCGGCGGTGAACAGCACATGGCCGACACGCCGGCCGTGCTGTTTTTCTTCGCCATGGCCCTGCAGCTCGTGGTCTGTTTCATGTTGGGCTTTCCGGCAGCGATGCTGGCGGCCGCGGCATTGACGGGCCGCTGGTTCAACGTGGCCGAAGCGGCGCTGCCGGACCGCCCGGTCGTGGCGCATCTGTTCCACAGACTGTGGCTGCAAATCTCGCGGGTGGCGCTGCTCGGCATCGTTGCCGTGCTGCTGCTGTGGCTGTTCGTGCCGGCCGATTCCAAGGCCGCGGCCGTTGCCGGCCTGGTGATGCCGTTGCTGTCGCCGGCGGTGGCGGTGCTGACGGCGGTGTATTATTTTTCCGCGCGGCTGGTGCGCTCCGCGCCGCCCTGAGCGCGTACGCGCGTGTCGGCCGCCCTCAGGCGAGGCGGATTTGCGCCTTCGGGCAGCGGGCCAGAAGCTCGGTCTGCAGCCTCGCGATGTCGGCCGCCGCGCCCGCAGGGATGAGCACGCTCTGCACGATCGGAATGATCTGATTGCCCGCGTAGGGATTCGGCACCACCTTCTCGAAGCGAAACTCGAGGCTGCGGGGCGGCCGCGAGTCCACGGTTGCCGCGGTCAGGTACACGTCGAGTCCGAGCCAGGTGCGGTACACACCGTTGCAGTACAGGCCGTCATGACCGAAGTAGGTCTCCGCAGCGGCGCGTTGCAGGGCGGCGCGCAGCCGTTCCGGCCCGCGCCGGCCGGCGCGCACGCTCCACACCACCACCATCGACAGGGCCGTGCAACAGCACAGGGCATACAGGCCCTTCTCGAGCCAGCTGCCCGGGGAGAACAGCGCGATGCCGGCGGCGATCGCCGCCAGCACGCCGCCGAGCTTGCGCCAATCACGCCGCCAGACGACCGGCGGCGGCACGGCCCGTGCGCGTTCGACCTGGACCGCGATCCAGCTCGTCCAGTCGGCCGGCGGGTAGGTCCAATGGATCCAGGGGCTCCATTCCAGCGCGCTCAGGGAGCGGTCGAAATTGCGGGCGCTGACATACATGACGGGCAGCAGGACGGCCGCCAGCAGCAAGAGCACGCCGCCCAGGGCGAGGGCGGCAAAGCGCGCGTTGCCGGGTAGGAGAATTCCCAGCAACGCGCACGCGGCGAGCAGCACCGCGACCCAGCGCGCCCAGCGGTACACCGCGTGCCGATGCACGGCCACGCGCGGTGCCGTGGGCGGCAGCGCGGTTTGCAGCCGCGCCGCCTTCGGCGTGCTCGCCGCCTGGATGATGAATATCAGAGACAGCGCGCCGAACACCACCACCGCCGCCATGGCACCGCCCACCACGGCCGGCGGGCTGTTGCGGGTGAGGTCGACCGCCGCCGCGATGACCGCCAGCACCACGGCAATCGCCGGCACGACGACGATGAGGAATCGAAAGGTCTGCCGCCCGGAATAGAGCGGGTGGTGGCGCCACGCCGTGACGGCGCCGGCGACGAACAGCAGGGCATAGAGCACCGGAAAGGCGGCGCTCACCTCGCCCGGCCCCGGCGGGCGGTTTGGCCCGGGGCCTGGCTGTCGGTCGGGGCCTGGATCGGCGCCGCCTGTTGTGGGCAGACGCAGCGCACCCGGGTGCCGCCGCGCTGCAGCTGCTTGATCTGCAGCGCTCCGCCGATCATGCCGGCGCGGTACTCCATGATCTTGAGCCCCATGCCGGGCGTGCGCGCCGGATTGGCGGCGATGCCGATGCCGTCATCGGCGACCGCCAGGGTCACGACGCTGCGGTTGACCCGCAGGGTGACCGTCACGATGCGGGCCCGGCCGTGCTTGACGGCGTTGTTGATGGCCTCCTGGGCGATCAGGTACAGATGGGTCGCAGCCGCCTCGTCCATGGTGAGCGCCGCGGAGTTGACCAGGCGCAGCCGCACGTCGATGTGGTAGTTCTCGCGCGACCAGCCGGTGAGGGTGGTGAGCGCCGATTGCAGGCCGCCGTGCTGGCGGTTGACCGGGGAGAGGCCCAAAGCCATGGTGCGCGCGCTCTGGATGGCGTGGTTCACCAGGCCGATGACTTCATCGAGTTCGGGCGCGACCTGGGTCGCGGCCGTGCCGAGGCGCGTCGACAGGCTGCGCAGCATCAGCGAAATGCCGGTCAATTCCTGGCCGATGCCGTCGTGCAGGTCGCTGCCCTGCCGGCGGCGCTCGCGATTGGCGATCTCGATGATTCCCCGCTCCAGATGTTTGCGCTCCGACACGTCCTGGATGACCACCAGGCTCTTGGTCTCGCCGCTCAGCTCGATCTTGCCCGCGAGCACCTCGCCTGCGAATTGGCCGCCGTCGCGCCGGCGAAACACCACGTCGCGTTTGCCGGTGGGGGCGCTGAAGCGCTTCAGCAGCCGTTCCACCGACGGCGCGCGGCCGCGGCCGCGCCGCTGCGGCATGAACAGGTCGATCAACGACGTCCCAACGAAATCGCCGGCGTCACGGCCGAACATGCGGTCGAAGGCGGGATTGGTGAACTCGATCTGTCCGTCCAGATCGGACAGCACCACGCCCTCGCGCATGGTGTCGAGGATCAGCGCCTGGGTGCGCAGCAGCTGCTCGGCGCGGCGCCGTGAGTCGACCTCGATACAGGCGCCGACCATGCGCAGTCCCCTGCCGCCGGCGTCGCGGGCGATGACCCGCTTGCGCACGTTCACCCAGCGCCAATCCAGCTGCGAGGAGAGAATCCGGTAGTCGCTCTCGCAGGCATTGCGCACGCCGTCGATCAGCGCCTGATCGTCCGCCTCATAGCGGCGCCGATCGAGCGGACTGATGCGGGCCAGCCATTCGTGGCGCTGGTTGGGGGGCGCCGCCGCATCGATGCCGAAGCGCTTCGACCAGTTGGTGAGCCACGCCAGCCGGCCGCTGTCCCAATCGCAATCCCACAGCCCAAGATCCGAGCCCCAGATGGCGGTTTCCAGTCGCGCCTCGCTGTCGCGCAGCGCCCACTCCATCTGTTTGCGTGCATCGACGTCGAAACAGACGCCGACGAAGTGCAGTGCGCGGCCGTCCGCGGCACGCGCGGTCACCTTGCCGCGCTCATGCAGCCAGCGCCACTGTCCATCGCGGGTCCGCACCCGGTACTCGTACACGTAATGCCCGGTCAGACCGCGGCAGGTGTCGTCTTTGGTGCGCGCGTACTGCTCGACATCCTGCGGATGCACGTGCTGGTGCCAGCGCGACAGCGAGTTCGGGCCTTCACACGGATCGATGTCGTGGCGCGCGCACCAGTCATCGAACCAGCGGAAGCTGCCGCCCACCTGGCGTTCCCACAGCCCGATGTCGGTGCCCCACACGGCCGCCTCGAGCCTTGACTCGGATTCGCGCAGCGCGAGCTCGGCGCGCTTGCGCGCGTCGATGTCGACGGCGACCCCGGCGATGCGCAGGGCGCGGCCGGCCTCGTCGCGGGCGGTGGCGCGCGCCCGGGTCAGGATCCAGCGCCAGCCGCCGGCGCGTGTTCGCATGCGGTATTCGGCTTCGTACAGGTCGCTGCGGCCCTCGCGCAGCGCGCTGAAACTCGGGGAGACCGCGACCTGGTCGTCGGGATGCACGGAGGCGCGCCATTTGTCCCACTCATCGGCGCCGTCGCAGGGATCGATGTCGACCGAGTCGCACCACTTGTTCCACCAGCGCCCCGCCTTGGCCGGCACGTCGAGTTCCCAGATGCCGATTTCGCTGCCCCACAGCGCCGGCTCGGGCGCCGGCGCCGCGCCCGCGATGCGCGTCAGCGCCCACACCACGAGGCACCCGGCTGGGCGCTCGACGCGGCGCAGGACGGCCTGCACCGCAAAGGGCGCCTCGGCGCCGCGCACGCAGCGGTGCGGTGCGACGCCGCCCGACAGCGCCTGGCGCTGCAGCTCGCGCAGCGCACCGCGCGCCTCGGGTGCGAACAGGTCGAAGACCGATGTGCCCGTGAGCTGCGCGGCGGGGCGCCCGGTCAGCTGCGCCAGGGCGGCGCTGGCGTGGACGAGCACGCCATCCGGCCGCGTGACAGCGATGCCGTCGGCGGCCGCATCGATCAGATCCCAGGCGCAGTCCGGCGGCGCGGCAGCGTTTTGCGGCGGCCAGGGCCCCTCGGTGGAGGTGCTATCGGCCATGTTCAGGAGTGCCATGCGCAGCAGTGCCATGCGCAGCAGTGCCATGGGCAGCGGCGGCCAAGGGACGACGGCGGTTGATCGCTTCGCGCAGCTCGACGGTGGCGGCGCGGATCGCCGCGGGCGCACCGCCCCCCGCATAGATGATGCCGCGCGAGGAATTGATCAGCAGTCCGGCGCCGTGGGCGTCGAGCCCCGCCTGTAAGGTGGCTTCGAGATCGCCGCCCTGCGCCCCGATGCCGGGGACCAGGAAGGGCAGCGTCGGATACAGGCGGCGAAGTTCGGCCATTTCGCGCGGAAAGGTCGCGCCCACCACCAACATGAGGTTGCGGTGCGGGTTCCAGCTCGAGGCGGCGCGCTCGGCCACCCGTAGGTACAGAGGCAGGCCGTCGATCCGAAGGTCCTGGAAGTCGCGGGCTCCGGGATTGGAGGTGCGGCACAGCAGGATCGCGCCGCGGTCGGGTCGCGCGAGGAACGGCGCCACCGAATCCCCGCCCATGTAGGGGTTGACGGTGACCGCGTCCGCGCCGTAGCGATCGAAGGCCTCGCGCGCATAGGCGAGTGCAGTGTTGCCGATGTCGGCGCGTTTGGCGTCGAGGATCACGAGCGCGTGCGGCGCCCGCTCACGGATGTAGCGGATGCTGGCGGCGAGCTCCTCCTCGGCGCCCTCGGCGCTGTAGAAGGCGATCTGCGGCTTGTAGGCTGCCGCGAGGTCGAAGCTCGCATCGACGATACGGCGGTTGAAGGCGTAAAACGGCTGTGCCGTCTGCGCGAGGTCGGCGGGCAGCCTGGCCGGATCCGGGTCCAGGCCGACGCAAACCAGGCTCCGGGCATGCGTTTGCGCAGCCTCGAGCCGGTCGGAAAAGCAGGCGGACATGCGCCATGATAGCGAGCGGCGCGCGCATTAGGGAGTATGCTAACGAACCCATGTGAGCACAGGCTTTGTCCAGCAAACCTCATACCGGACCGCGATTGGTGCTGCAGCCGGCGAGCCGCCGCGCGGCGCGGCACACCAGCAGCACCGCCCTCAAGCGCTTTTTCGCCATCGCCGAGGATTGGGAGCTCTCGCCGCTGCAGCAATGCCGGCTGCTGAAGATCCCCTCGCCGCAGGTGCTCGAGCGTTACCGCCTCGGCCAGGCGCCGCGCCTGTCCGCATCCCAGCAGGAGCGGGCGGCGCTGCTCGCGAACATCCAGTCGTCCCTGCATGCCGAATCCACGGCGGCCGACCGCGCTTGGGCCTGGCTGCATGCGCCGCGCAAGGGGCCGCCCTTCGAAGGCGACAGTCCGCTGTATTTCATGCTGGAGAAAGGGCTCCCCGCGCTGCGCGAGGTGGCGCGCCTGCTGGTGCGCGAGAGCAAACCGCGCTAGAGCGCCGCGGCTGGGTGCGCACCCCCGCCTGCGCTATACTACGCGGCTATTCCGATGCGAGAGTGGCGGAATTGGTAGACGCGCTGGACTTAGAATCCAGTGGGGCAACCCGTGCGAGTTCGAGTCTCGCCTTTCGCACCACGCGCGCATTCATCGGTCGCAGTCGATCATCAGAGGTTTTGCATGCAGGTTTCCGTGGAAAGCACCGGCAAGTTGGAGCGCCGCATGCTGGTGCAGGTGCCGGCAGAGCGCGTGACGAGCGAGATCGCCTCGCGCCTGAAGACCCTGAGCCGCACCGCCAGGCTCAACGGCTTTCGGCCCGGCAAAGCGCCGATCGCCGTCATCCGACGCCAGTTCGGCGTGCAGGTGCACCGCGAGGTGATCGGGGAGCTGCTGCAGTCGAGCTTTGCCGAGGCCGTCAGCCAGCAAAAACTGGCGCCCGCCGGCAGTCCGCACATCGAGCCGCAGAGCATGGATGAGGGCCAGGATCTCAAATACGTCGCCACGTTCGAGGTGTTCCCGGAGATCGTGCTGCAGCCGATCGAGAAGCTCGAGGTGGAGCGCACCACGGCGGAGGTCACCGACGCCGACGTCGACGCCATGATCGAGCGCCTGCGCAAGCAGCAGCCGAAGTACTCGGCCGTGACGCGCGCCGCGCAGACCGGCGACCGGGCGACGGTCGATTTCGAGGGCTCCATCGGCGGCGTGGCCTTTGCCGGCGGCAAAGGCGAGAACGTCGCCATCGTCCTCGGCGAGGGCCGCATGCTGCCGCAGATCGAGCAGGGCCTGGTCGGCGCCGCGGCGGGCGAACACCGGGACATCGTGGTGCAGTTTCCCGCGGATTATCGTGCCACCGAACTGGCCGGCAAGCAGGCGGATTTCAAGGTCCAGGTCAAGACCGTGGAGGAAGCCGCGCTGCCGGAGCTCGACGAGGAATTCTGCAAGTCCTACGGCGTCACCGAGGGCGGGGTGCCGAAGCTGCGCGAGGACGTTGCGAACAACATGCGGCGCGAGCTGCAGCAGACCCTGCGCAACCACAACAAGACCGTGGTCATGGACAGACTCTACCAGGCGAATCCGCTCGAGGTGCCGAATGCGCTGGTCGAGACGCAAGTCCGCGACATGCAGATCGAGGCGCTGCGCCGCGCCGGCGCCAAGGACGCCTCGCAGGCCCCGCCGCGCGAGCCGTTGGTGGCGCCGGCGCGGCGCCGCGTGGCGCTCGGTCTGATCTTCAACGACATAATCCGACGCCAGGGGCTGGCGCTTGATCCGGCGCGCACCGAGGCGCGGCTCGATGAGATGGCGGGCGCCTACGGCGATGCGGCGGCCCTCAAGCGGGCCTACCGCCAGAATGCCGACGCCCTGCGCCAGGTCGAGAGCATCGCACTCGAGGACCAGGTGGTGGACTGGATACTTGCGCATGCTAAAGTGCGCGACGTGGGCCTCAACTTCAAGGAAGTGATGAAGTTCGAAGGCTGATACCGCGGTGCGGAGGACCCGGCACCCGCCCCGCAATGCCCGGGCCCATTGACCAGGCCCATTGATTCGGGCCGAACAGTCCCCACTGTGGTAGGCCGGTTACGGCCGGTGATTCATTCAAGAGACAAGGGCCATTCATGACAACACGCGCACTCAATCTGGTTCCGATGGTGGTCGAGCAGACCGCCCGAGGCGAACGCGCCTACGACATCTACTCGCGCCTGCTCAAGGAGCGGGTGGTGTTCATCGTCGGCCCGGTCGAGGATTACATGGCGAATCTGGTGGTGGCGCAGCTGCTGTTCCTCGAATCGGAGAATCCGGAGAAGGACATCGCCCTGTACATCAATTCGCCGGGCGGCTCGGTCAGCGCCGGGCTTGCGATCTACGACACCATGCAGTTCGTGAAGCCCGACGTGAGCACCATCTGCGTGGGCCTCGCGGCCTCCATGGGCGCCGTGCTGCTCGCCGGCGGGGCTGCGGGAAAGCGCCATTCGCTGCCGAATTCCAAGATCATGATCCACCAGCCCTCGGCCGGCTTCCAAGGCCAGGCTTCGGACATCGACATCCACGCCCGCGACGTGCTGGAGACCAAGGAGCGGCTGAACCGGATACTCGCCAAGCATTGTGGCCAGACCATCGAGCGGATCAAACAGGACAGCGACCGGGACAATTTCATGAGCGCCGAGATGGCCCGCGCCTATGGATTGATCGATTCGATGCTCGAAAAGCGCGGCGAACTCCCCAATAAGGGCGAAGAAGCGCCAGCCAAGGCTTGAGTTGGCCGATTTTCCCCGCGGACTGCGCCATGCGGACCTCAGTCACAGGCTGATCGACCGCGCCTTTGCGTGAAGTCCGCCGGGTGCTATATAGTCGGAACTGTAGCTGCGACCCGATCTCCGCTTGGGCTCGAACTGAGCCGCCGGAGCGGGCCGTGGTCAACCTGAGGAAAGCATGAGCGAAGATTCCCGCGGCAAACATGATGACGGCAAGCTGTTGTATTGCTCCTTCTGCGGGAAGAGCCAACACGAGGTCCGCAAGCTCATCGCCGGACCGTCGGTGTTCGTCTGCGACGAGTGCGTCGAGCTGTGCAACGACATAATCCGCGAAGAGCTGGAAGAGCGCGCCGAGCGCACTCGCGACAAGCTCCCGAAGCCCCAGGAAATCAAGAAGGTCCTCGACGAATACGTGATCGGCCAAGAGCGCGCGAAACGCGTGCTGTCGGTGGCCGTGTACAACCACTATAAGCGCCTGCAGACGCGCGGCGGCGAGGGCGTCCGTTCGCGCGACGAGGTCGAACTCGCCAAGAGCAACATCCTGCTCATCGGCCCGACCGGCTCCGGCAAGACGCTGCTCGCCGAAACGCTGGCGCGGCTGCTGAACGTGCCGTTCACCATCGCCGATGCCACCACCCTCACCGAGGCCGGGTATGTGGGTGAGGACGTCGAGAACATTATTCAAAAGCTGCTTCAGAAGTGCGACTACGACGTCGAGAAGGCGCAGACCGGCATCGTCTACATCGATGAAATCGACAAGATTTCCCGCAAATCCGACAATCCCTCGATCACCCGCGATGTCTCCGGCGAGGGTGTGCAACAGGCGCTGCTCAAGCTGATCGAGGGCACCATCGCCTCGGTGCCCCCGCAGGGCGGGCGCAAGCATCCGCAGCAGGAATTTCTGCAGGTGGACACGACCAACATCCTGTTCATCTGCGGCGGTGCGTTCGCGGGCCTCGAGAAGATCATCATGAACCGCACCCACAAGAGCGGCATCGGTTTCGTCGCCGAGGTGCGCGAACAGAATGCGCGGCCGCACGGCAACGACGTGTTCCACGACACCGAACCCGAGGATCTGATCAAGTACGGACTCATTCCGGAGTTCGTCGGCCGCCTGCCGGTGGTGGCGACGCTCGAGGAGCTCGACGAGAACGCACTGATATCGATATTGATGCAGCCGAAGAATGCGCTCACCAAGCAGTACCGCAAGCTGTTCGACATGGAGGGCGTGGAGCTCGATTTCCGCGAGGATGCGCTGCGTTCGGTGGCGCGCAAGGCGATGCAGCGCAAGACCGGTGCCCGCGGGCTACGGACCATACTCGAGAACGTGCTGCTCGACACCATGTATGACCTGCCGTCGCTGCGCAACGTGCAGAAAATAGTGGTGGACGAACAGGTGATCGAGGGCAACAACAAGCCCTATATCGTGTACCGCACCGACGAGACGCGCCTGGTGGCTCCGGTCGAGGAAGCGCGCCGTCCGACGGGTTCAGACCACCTTTGAACGCCGCGCGCGGTCCCGGCCGGGGGACTTGCCTTGAAACCTGCCGTCGCCGGCCGCATGTAAACGGCCTGCGATTGGCGCATTCATGCCACAACCAAAGGCCAGCTCCGTGAGCGATGAACCAACTATCGATGTTCCCTTGATCCCGGCCCCCGGCGGCATGCCCGTGCTGCCGCTGCGCGATGTGGTGGTCTACCCGCACATGGTCATTCCGCTGTTCGTCGGACGCGAGAAATCCATCGTCGCGCTCGATGTGGCGATGAAGGCCGACAAGCGTATCCTCCTGGTCGCCCAGAAGCAGGCCGACGTGGATGATCCGAAGGGCGAGGACCTGTACCGCGTCGGCACGGTGGCGACCATCCTGCAGCTGCTCAAGCTGCCGGACGGCACCGTCAAGGTGCTGGTCGAGGGCGTGGACCGCGCCAGCATCGAGCGGCTCGATGAGGGCGAATTCTTCTCCGCCACGGTGACGGCGCTGCCGGACGTGGAGCGCTACGAGGAGCGCGAGATGGATGTGCTGACCCGCTCGGTCATCACCCAGTTCGAACAATACGTGAAGCTCAACAAGAAGGTGCCCCCGGAGATCCTCACCTCGCTCGCCGGCATCGAACAGGCGGGCCGCCTGGCCGACACGGTCGCCGCACACATGTCCCTGAAGCTGTCGGAGAAGCAGAAGGTTCTGGAAATCCCCGACGTGCGCAAGCGTCTCGAGCACATGCTCGCCGTGATCGAGGGCGAGATGGACGTGCTGCAGATCGAGAAACGCATCCGCGGCCGCGTCAAGCAGCAGATGGAAAAGAGCCAGCGCGAGTACTACCTGAATGAGCAGATGAAGGCCATTCAAAAGGAGCTCGGCGAGCTCGACGACGCCCCGAATGAGATCGGCGAGCTGGAACGGCGCATCAAGGCCGCCGGCATGCCGAAGGAGGCGCGCGAAAAAGCGAATTCCGAGCTCGCCAAGCTCAAGCTCATGTCGCCGATGTCGGCCGAAGCCACCGTGGTGCGCAACTACATCGACTGGCTGGTGAAGTCGCCCTGGAAGAAGCGCAGCAAGGTGCACCTCGACATCACCGCCGCCGAGAAGGTGCTCGAGGCCGACCATTACGGGCTGGACAAGGTCAAGGAGCGCATCGTCGAATATCTGGCCGTGCAGCAGCGGGTCAAGAATCTGCGCGGGCCGATCCTGTGCCTGGTGGGACCGCCGGGCGTCGGCAAGACCTCGCTCGGCCAGAGCGTGGCACGCGCCACCAACCGCAAGTTCGTGCGCATGTCGCTGGGCGGCGTGCGCGACGAGGCCGAGATCCGCGGCCACCGGCGCACCTACATCGGTTCCATGCCGGGCAAGATCATCCAGAACCTCGCCAAGTGCGGGGTGCGCAATCCGCTGTTCCTGCTCGACGAGGTCGACAAGATGTCGACGGATTTCCGCGGCGATCCGTCCTCCGCGCTGCTCGAAGTGCTCGATCCGGAGCAGAACAGCACCTTCGCCGACCACTACCTGGAGGTCGATTTCGACCTGTCCGAGGTGATGTTCGTGTGCACCGCGAACAGCCTGAACATACCCGCACCGCTGCTCGACCGCATGGAGGTGATCCGGATACCCGGTTACACCGAGGACGAGAAAAGCAACATCGCGCGGCGCTATCTGCTGCCTAAGCAGGTGAAACAGAACGGCTTGAAGCCCGATGAACTGGTGGTCAGCGACGGGGCCATCCAGGACATGATCCGCTTCTACACCCGCGAAGCCGGGGTGCGCAACCTCGAGCGCGAGCTCTCGAAGATCGGCCGCAAGGCCGTCAAGCAGCTGCTGCTCAAGCCCTCCGACAAGACCGTGTCCATCAGCTCGAAGAATCTCGATGCGTATCTTGGCGTACGGCGCTTCCGCTACGGCAAGGCCGAGGAGAGCGACCGCGTCGGCCAGGTCACGGGACTGGCCTGGACCGAAGTGGGCGGCGAGCTGCTGTCCATCGAGGCCGCGGTGGTCGCCGGCAAGGGCAAACTCACGCACACCGGCCAGCTCGGCGAGGTGATGCAGGAATCCATCCAGGCGGCCATGACCGTGGTGCGCAGCCGCTCGACCATGCTGGGTCTCGACGTGGACTTCTACCAGAAGGTGGACGTGCATCTGCACGTGCCGGAAGGCGCTACCCCGAAGGACGGGCCGAGCGCGGGCATCGGCATGTGCACGGCGCTGATCTCGGCGCTCACCAAGATCCCGGTGCGCTCCGACGTCGCCATGACCGGTGAAATCACCCTGCGCGGGGAGGTGCTGCCGATTGGCGGACTCAAGGAAAAGCTGCTCGCGGCGCACCGCGGCGGCATCAGCACGGTGTTGATACCGGACGAGAACACCAAGGATCTCGCCGAGATTCCCGACAACATCAAGGAGAAGCTCGACATCCGCTCGGTCAAGTGGATCGACGAGGTGCTGCAGGTCGCGCTCACGCGCATGCCGGTGCCGCTGCCCCTGCCGGTGGAGGCGAAGCCGCCGGAGGCGATCGCCGGTGAGAAGCGCCGCCGCCGCGCACCGCGGGTGAAGACCCAGGTCCGGGCGCACTAGCGACGGCGCCCGTCCACATGGCACTAGCCAAGGCCGGGCACCTCGCGTAGACTTCGGCGCCTCTTCCAGGGGGGTGCTTAGCTCAGCTGGTAGAGCATCGCCTTTACACGGCGAGGGTCGGGGGTTCGATCCCCTCAGCACCCATCAACATGCGGAGTGGTAGTTCAGCTGGTTAGAATACCGGCCTGTCACGCCGGGGGTCGCGGGTTCGAGTCCCGTCCACTCCGCCATTTCCTGACGATGAGTCCCGCGCGCGCCATCAGGCCGCGCCGCGGGTGTGACGAAGAGGCATCATTAAAGAACGGCCATGCTGCAGACCATACACGACAAGATTCACGGTTGGGTGGCCTACGTCATTCTCGGCGCGATCGCCCTGGTGTTCGTGCTGTGGGGCATCAACTGGACCTTCGGCGCGCCGAACTACGCGGCGAAGGTGAACGGCTCGGAGATCTCCGTGAACGACGTGCGCGAGGCCTACCAACGACAGCTCGCGCAGGCCGAGCGCGCGAGCAACGGCGGCCTGGACGAGGCCCGGCGCGGCGCGATCAAACAGCACGTTCTCGATGACTTCGTGAGCGGCGAATCGCTGCTCACCCGCGTCGAGGCGCTCGGTTATCGCGTGAGCGACGCGGATCTGCTGAAGGCGATGGCGCAGATCCCCGCCTTTCAGGTCGACGGCAAGTTCGACCAGGGCCGCGCGGTCGCGGTTCTCAAGGCGCAGGGCCGCTCCGTGGCCGAGGTCGAAGGGCTGATCCGCCGCCAGGTGCAGCTCGAACAGCTCGATGCCGCCATGCGCGACACCAGCTTCGCGACGGACGCGGAGCTGAAGCGGCTGCGCGCCCTGACCCGCCAGCAGCGCGATCTCGCCTGGGTGACCGTGCCGGCCGCGCACTTCGCGGCCGATGCGGTGCCGGACGAGGCGGCCATCAAGGCCTACTACGATCTGCACAAGTCCGAATACCTCACCCCGGAGACGGTGAATCTGCGCTACGTGGAGATCAGCCTCGCGAGCCTCGCCGCCTCGGTGAACGTGGGCGACGCGCAGCTCAAGTCCTATTTCGAGGAACAAAAGGCCAAGAATCCGGAGGGCTACGTCACGGCCGAGCGCCGTCGCGCGCGGCACATTCTGTTCCAGGTGACGGACCCGAAGGAGGATGCCGCGGTCAAGGCCAAGGCCGAGGCGGCGCTCAAGCGCGCTCAGGCGGGCGAGGACTTCTCCAAGCTGGCGAAGGAACTGTCACAGGACCCGGGATCGGCCCAGCAGGGCGGTGATCTGGGCTGGTCGGAGCGCAAGGTGTGGGTGGCGCCATTCGCCGACGCCGCCTTCGCCATGCAGCCGGGTGAGATCCGCGGGCCGGTGAAGACGCAATTCGGCTATCACATCATCAAGCTCGACGGCATCCAGCCCGCGACCCAGAAGACCTTCGAACAGAGCAGGAGCGACGTGGAGGTCGAATACCGGCGCAACGAGGCCGAGCGGCTGTTCAACAATCTGCAGGACAAGCTGGCCGACGCCGCCCTGCAAAACGGCACCGACATCGACGTGGTGGCGCGCAAGGCCGGCCTGCCGGTGCAGACGGTGGACGGCTTCAGCCGCGCCGAGGGCGGCGGCGCGCTGGGCAAATCGCCCAAGGTCATCGAGGCGGCATTCAGCACGGACGTCCTCGACGGCCACCTGAGTCCCATCGTCGAGGTCGAAAAGGGGCGCGGCGTGGTGCTGCATGCGGCCGATCACAAGCTGCCGCAGGAAAAGCCTCTCGAGGCGGTGCGCGCCGAGATCATCGCGGCATGGAAGAAACAGCGCGGCAGCGAGCTCGCGCTGACCGCGGCCGCGGCGGCCGTCAAGCGCCTCGGCGTCGGCGACAGCTGGGAGAGCGTCGCCAAGGCGACCGGGGGCACCCTGCAGCCCGCGCGCTTCGTCGGCCGCAGCGAAGCCTCCGTGCCGATCGAGATACGCATGGCCGCCTTCGAAGCGCCGAAGCCCGGGGACAAGCCGAGCTACCAGGCGCTGGCGCTCAACGACGGCGATGCCGCCGTGTTCGGCGTCAGTGGCGTGCGCGAGGAACCGGGCGGTGATCCGCGCCAGCAGGATCAGGATTTGCGGCGCCAATATGCCCAGCAAATCGCCGCCGCCGATGCGCAGAGCTACGCGGCCGCGGCGCGGGCCGATGCGACGGTGTCGTTGAATCCCCAGGCCCTCGATTAGTTGGGCGGCCTGCTTCAGCAATTCGCCGCGTGGTACCTGGCCGCGCTCGCCCAGGGCGGTTATGCGCTGATCGCGGCCCTGATGGTGCTCGAGAGCACGGTGCTGCCGCTGCCGAGCGAACTCATCATTCCGCCGGCGGCCTATCTCGCCCACACCCAAGGGAAATTCTCCCTGGCCGGCGTGATTGCCGCGGGCACCTTGGGATCCTGGGTGGGCGCGTCCCTCATGTATTGGGTGACCCGCTGGCTGGGGCGGCCGCTGATCCTGAGATTCGGCCCCTATGTGGGCCTTGCTGCGGCCAAAATCGAACTCGCGGAGCGCTGGGCGGCCCATTACGGCTGGGCGGGGGTGTTTTTCTCGCGCATGCTGCCCGTCATCCGCCACCTGATCGGCATTCCGGCCGGGATCGTGCGCATGGATTTTCGCTGGTATTCGCTCGCCACCCTGGCCGGCTCCTGCCTGTGGTGCTCGGTGCTCGCAGGCCTGGGGGAGACGCTCGGCCAGCACCCGGAACTGCTCGCCGGCTCGCTGCACCGCTTTTCGCTGCTGGTGCTCGCCGTGGCGGCGGTGCTGGCTGCCCTGTACTACCTGTTCGTGCATCGCGCCGCTGCGCGACGCGTAGGCTAGGTGGTTGCGCGCGCGCCCGCGGGGGCAGCCATCGGCAGGGCGATGGGGAATTTCGTGAAGATGGCTGCGGCGGCCGCATTGATCCGCGCCTGCGCGTCCGAACCCGTGAGGTCGACCACGTCCTGGCTCACCGAGGCGTGCCAGATGGGCGTGCGCGACTTGACCTCGAACAGATCCACCGAGATGCGGCCTTCGTTGCGCACCGGCGGCCAATCGCCGTAGCCCCAACCGCCCCAGCCGCGCCGCCAACCGTAGCCAAAGCCATAGCCGTAGGGGCCAAAGTCGTCCGCCACCACGCGCGTGCCGATGGCAAAGCCCACCATGCAGTCCGCCGGCGTGTGCTCAGCCGCCGGGCGCAGGCCTCGGGCATTCAGATTCGCCTCGATGGCGGCGCGCAGCCGATCGCCGTTGAGGGGGTTGCTGAAGGCGGCCGGATCGCCGGCGCTGCGGTAATGTTCCGTGGCAAAGGCGTAGGTACGGCAGACGCCGATGCCGACCGTCGGGTTGTAATCGGTGGTGACCGGCAGGGTGGTGCAAGCAGATATCCCGAAGAAGGCTGCTGCGGCCGCGGTCACGGACAGGATTGTACGATTTGACATAACGCACCCCTTCTAAACTGATCCCAACCTCAGAGCAACGGCCGTCCCGCGTTCGGGATGACAATGCCGCCCAAAAAAAGGTTCACGCCTCGGGCGCGGCGGGGAAGCTCATGCCCACCGTGCTGTAGCCACCGTCCACGTACACCACCTCGCCCGTGATGCCGGCGGCCAGATCGGAGCACAGGAAGGCGCCGGCATTGCCCACGTCCTCCAGCGTCACATTGCGCCGCAGGGGCGCCACGGCGGCGACCTGGCGCATCATGTCGCGCAGCCCCGGGATGCCGGCCGCCGACAGGGTCTTGATGGGCCCGGCGGAAATGCCATTGACCCGGATGCCCTGTGCGCCGAGCTCGGCCGCGAGGAACCTCACATTGGCTTCCAGGCTCGCCTTGGCGAGACCCATGACGTTGTAATTGGGGATGGAACGCACCGCGCCCAGATAGCTCAGCGTCAACACGGCGCCGCCCCGGCCGCGCATACAGGGCAGGCCGGCGCGCGCCAGGGCGGTCAGGCTGTAGCTCGAGATGTCGTGCGCCACACGAAACGCCTCGCGCGAGGTGCCCTCGATGAAGCTGCCGGTGAGCGCCTCGCGCGAGGCGAACGCCACCGCATGCACCAGCACGTCGAATTGCGGCCAGGCGGTCTTGAGGAAGGCGAAGCCACGCTCGATGTCCTCATCGTTCGCGACATCCATGGAAAAGGTGAGCTCCGAGCCGAGCTGCCGGGCGAGCGGGCGGACGCGATCGGTCATGCGTTCGATGTGCGAAAACGCCAGTTCGGCGCCCTCCCGATACATGGCCTGCGCGATGCCCCAGGCGATGGAGCGGTCGGTGGCGAGTCCCACGATGAGTGCGCGTTTGCCGGTCAGAAATCCCATCAGCCCTCGCTCCCGTTGGCATCGACGTACATCACCAGCCGCTGGCCGGCGCGGATCTGATGGCGATTGTTCAAGCCGTTCCAGCTCTTGAGTTGCGTGATGGAGACCTGGAATTGGCGCGAAATGCTCGACACCGTGTCGCCGCGCCGCACCGTATACAGGATCCGACGGCCGGAAACCACCCCCTCGCCGCGATAGCGCCGCGTGCTCGCGCGTATCACCAGGCGCTGTCCCTTCACCACGCTGTCGCCCGGCTCGAGGTTGTTCATGCGGGCAAGCGTGGCCACCGCCATGCCATGGCGCCGGGCGATGGTGCTCAAGGTTTCGCCGGCGCGCACGCGGTGCACGATCTGGCGCTGCCGGCGCCCCACGTCGCGCGACGGCTGGTCCACCCGGGCCGCCGCCAGCAGCACCTTGTCCGGCAGCTGGCCGCTGTTCTCGGGGATCTGCAGCGACTCTCCGACGCTCAGCTTGCGGCCCTTCAAGTCGTTGAGCTTGGTGATGACCGCGACGGTGGTGCCGTATTGCTTCGCGATCCCCGGCAGGGTCTCGCGGCGTGCCACGGTGTGCGTGACGTAGCGCATGCGGTCCGCCGGCGGCAGCGTCTTCAAGGCCGTCTCGAAGGCATCGGCACTGTCGATCGGCACCAACAGGCGGTGCGGGCCGTCCGGATCCGTGGCCCAGCGGTTGTAGCCGGGATTGAGCGCCACCACCTCATCGTAGCTGGTGCCGGCGAGCTGCGCGGCAATCTTCAGATCGATCTGCGAATCGGTGTCGATGACGGCGAAATACGGCTCGTTCGGGATGGGCGCGAACTCCAGGCCGTAGCGCTCGGGCTCGGCCATCAGGCGCTTCATCGCGAGCAGCTTCGGCACGTAGGCGCGGGTCTCGGCCGGCAGCTTCAGGTGCCAGAAATCCACCGGCCTGCCGGCGGCGCGATTGCGGTCCACCTCGCGCTGCACCGTGACCTCGCCGACGTTGTAGGCGGCGATCGCCAGCAGCCAGTCGCCGTCGAATTGATCGTGCAGCGCCTGCAGGTAGTCGAGCGCCGCACGCGTCGATTCGACCACATCGCGCCGCCCGTCGTACCACCAGGTGCGCTTCAGGCCGAAGCGCACGCCGGTGCCCGGGATGAACTGCCACAGTCCGGCGGCGCGGCCCGAGGAATAGGCGAACGGCTCATAGGCGCTCTCCACCACGGGCAGCAGCGCGAATTCGAGCGGCATGCCGCGCGCCTCGACCTCGGTGACGACGTGATACATGTAGCGCTGGGCGCGCTGGAAGACCCGCTCCAGATAATCCGGATTGCGCTCCAGCCAGCCGAGCTGATCGTCGATCGCCGGTTCCTGGACCTCGTCGAAGACGAAGCCGGCACGCAGCCGGTCAAACAGGTCGTCGTAGTCCTCGCCGTTGTGATTCTGCCATTCGCGCGGCATCGCTACCGAGGGCGTGGCGCCGGCCGGCAGCGCGCTCTCGGCCGGCGGCGCGGCGGTGTCCGGCGGCGTCGACGGCGGTTCGATGCGCTCGCGCGCCGGCGGTGCGGCGGGCTGGTGCGCGCAGCCCGCGAGCAGGACGGCGCCGAGCAGGGCGGCGCCCACGCGGCTTCGCATGCTGCGCACGGCCGTCACCGGAACTGGTCCTTCCAGGCGCGCAGTTCCCCAAACACCGCTGCCGCGTCGGGCAGCGGCCTGCCGGCATGCCACTCGGCCGACCGGCGCACGGCGGCCTCCCCGCAGCGCAAGAACGGATTGACCCGGATTTCGAGCGACAGCTGCGATGGCAGGGTCGGCAACCCTTTGGCGCACAGCGTCGCCGCGCTGTCACGATAGTGCCGTGCCGCCTCGTTGTGCGGCTCGACCGCCAGGGCAAAGCGCAGATTCGCCTCCGTGTATTCGTGGCCGCAATAGATCCGGGTGTCCGGCGGCAGGCCGCGCAGCCGGTTCAATGAGGCGTTCATTTGCAGCGCGGTTCCCTCGAACAGCCGCCCACAGCCTGCGCTGAACAGCGTATCACCACAGAAAAGTGCGCCGTGGCCGCAAAACGCGAGGTGAGTCAAGGTGTGCCCCGGCACGTGCAGGCTCTCGAACGCAAGCCCCAAATCGCCCAACTCGAGACGTTCGGCATCGGCCAGGGAGCGCGTCAGAAACGGGATCCGGCCATCGGCCGGACCGATCACGGGTACCCGGGCGAGCGCCAGCAGCGCCGGAACGCCGGCGATGTGATCGGGGTGATGGTGAGTCAGCAAAATCGCGGCTAAGCTTGCGCCGCGGCGCTCGAGTTCGGCGATCACCGGTGCCGCATCGCCCGGGTCGACCACGACCACCTGTGAAGGAGCCCGGGGGGATTCGATGAGCCAGATATAATTGTCGGCGAGCGCGCGCACCGGCCGCACGCGAAGCTGCATGGATTGGTTGGACATTTTGCGGCATATTTAACCTGTAACATTAGAACTTCGCTAGTTTTTTCACCGAGGAGCCCGAGGTTGAAAGCAGCGCCTGAAGGGATCGACTCCAGCCTGGGATTGGGCGACTGGTTCGCCACCCCGCTGGGGACCCGCGTGCTGCGCGAGGAGCAGGCCCTGGCGCGCGCCACGCTCGATGATGTGTTCGGCTTCGAGCTGCTGCAGGTGGGCGCCTGGGGCCCCGCGCGGCACCTGCTCGAGGGCGCGCGCACGCAACACGCGAGCCTGGTGGCCGCCGAATGCAGCCCGGGCGCCACCCTGCGCGCACCGCTCACCTCGCTGCCCTTTGCCTCGGATGCCATCGACGCCATCGTGCTGCCCCATACCCTCGAGCTGGTCGAGGATCCCTACGCCGTGCTGCGCGAAGCCGAGCGCGTGCTGTGCGCCGAGGGCTGCTTGATGATCTATGGGTTCAACCCCTTCAGCGGCTGGGGCGCCGGGCGGCTGTTGGCGCGCCATGCGCGCCATCGCCTGTTCCCGCCGCAGTCGCGGCGCCTGCTGTCCGAGCGGCGCCTGCGCGATTGGGTGGCGCTGCTGGGATTCGACGTCGACAGCGTGCAAGGTTATCTCGGTGCGCTGCCGCTCGCCGGTTCGCTGTCCGCCGCGCCGCGGCCGCGGCGGCCGCTGTGGGCGGGGGCGTATCTGCTCAAGGCCCGCAAACGCCTGCCCACGCTCACGCTGCTGCGGCCGCGACTGCGAACGCGGCAGCGCGTGCGCGTGGGTGCCGCCGAGCCCACCACCAAAGTCGGTCCATGACGGAAGTCGACATCTACACCGACGGGGCCTGCCGCGGCAACCCGGGTCCGGGCGGCTGGGCCGCGCTCCTGATCGCCGGCGAGGTGCGCAAGGAGATCTTTGGGGCCGAGGCGGCCACCACCAACAACCGCATGGAGCTGATGGCCGCGATCGCCGGCCTGGGGGAGCTCAAGCGCCGCTGCAAAGTTCGCCTGCACACCGATTCCAAGTACGTGCTGCAGGGGATCACCGAGTGGCTGCCGGGCTGGAAGGCGCGCGGCTGGCGCACGGCGGCCCGCCAGCCGGTGAAGAACCAGGATCTGTGGGAGCGGCTCGACGCGGCCGCCGCGGCCCAGGAGGTGAGCTGGAAGTGGGTCAAGGGCCACGCGGGCGACGCCGGCAACGAGCATGTCGACAGCCTGGCGAACCTCGCCATCGATCGCCTGCTGGCAGGCAATTAGCCGATGCGCCAGATCGTTCTCGACACGGAGACCACCGGCCTCGAGGTCGAGCAGCAGCACCGCATCATCGAAATCGGCTGCGTCGAACTCATCAATCGGCGCCTGACCGGCCGGGTGTTCCACCGCTACCTGAATCCCGAGCGCGACATCGACGAAGGGGCGCAGCAGGTGCACGGACTGACCCGCGAGCGGTTGGCCCGGGAACCGCGATTCGCCGACATCGGCACGCAGTTCCTGGAATTCGTGCGCGACTCGGAACTGGTCATTCACAATGCGCCCTTCGACATCGGCTTCCTGAACGCGGAGCTCGCGCGGCTGCCCGACCCGCCGGCGGTTCAACTCCAGGATGTGTGCCGCGTGCTCGACACCCTGGCGCTCGCGCGGCAGATGCATCCCGGGCAGAGAAACAATCTCGACGCGCTGTGCAAGCGCTACACGATCGACAATTCGCATCGCGACTACCACGGCGCCCTGCTCGACGCGAGAATACTCGCGGACGTGTATCTCGCCATGACCGGCGGGCAGGCGGATCTGGTGCTCGGCGCCCAATCCGACGACTGGCGGGCGCGCGCCCGGGCGGCCCGGGCGGAGCCGGTGCGCGGCGCGGCGCGGCTGCGCATCCCGGTGGTGTGCGCCAGCGCCCTGGAGCTCACCGCGCACGAGCATGCGCTCGACCTGCTCGACCAGGCGAGCGGCGGCAAGACCGTGTGGCGCAGGGCATGAAACTGCTGGTCACCGGGGCGGCCGGCTTCATCGGATTTCACACCGCGCGCCGGCTGCTCGAACGCGGCGATGAGGTGCTGGGGATCGACAATCTGAATGCCTACTACGATCCGCAGCTCAAGGCCTCGCGCCTGGACATCCTGCAGCGTCAGCGGAACTTCCGCTTCGAACGCATGGAGCTGGCCGACCGCGACGCCGTCGCCGCATTGTTCGCCCGCGAGCGGTTCAGCCGCGTGGTGCACCTGGCGGCGCAGGCCGGGGTGCGCTACTCCACGGTCAATCCGCATATCTATGTGCAAAGCAACATCTGCGGCTTTCTGCACGTCATCGAAGGGTGCCGGCAGCAGGGCGTCGAGCATCTGGTGTATGCCTCCACCAGCTCGGTGTACGGCGCCAACACCCACATGCCCTTCTCGGAGAACCAGAACACCGACCATCCGCTGACCCTATATGCCGCCACCAAGAAGGCCAACGAGCTGATGGCCCACAGTTATGCCTCGCTGTACGGCTTGCCCGCCACGGGGCTGCGCTTCTTCACCGTCTACGGGCCCTGGGGCCGGCCGGACATGGCGCTGTTCCTGTTCACGAAGAACATCCTGGCGGGCCGGCCGATCGACGTGTTCAACCACGGACATCATCAGCGGGATTTCACGTACATCGATGACATCGCGCTCGGCGTGGTGGGGGCGGTGGATCACGTGGCCATGCCGGATCCGGACTGGAATTCCGATGCCCCCAATCCGAGTACCAGCCGTGCGCCGTATCGGATCTACAACATCGGCAATCAGCACCCGGTTCAGCTGCTGCGCTACATCGAGGTGCTGGAGGCGTGTCTCGGCCGGGAGGCGAAGAAGAATTTCCTGCCCATGCAACTGGGGGACATACCCGACACCTGGGCGGACGTCGAGGCCCTGGTGCGCGAGGTGGGCTACCGTCCCCGTACCGAACTCGAAGTCGGTGTGAAGAAATTCGTCGAATGGTATCGTGAGTATTATGGCGAGTGAACCGAATTCCAGCCTGCCGGCCTGGCGCGCGCTGACCGAGCACGCCGCCAGCGCCGGGCAGCTGCATTTGCGCGAGCTGTTCGCACGCGATGGGCAGCGCGCCGCGAATTTCAGGGTGGAGCACGGACACTGGCTGCTGGATCTGTCGCGCCAGCGGATCACCGCGCAGACGCTCGCGCTGCTGTTCGACCTGGCGCGCGCCGCCGATCTGCCGGCGCGCATCGCGGCGATGTTCCGCGGCGATGCGATCAACAGCACCGAAGGCCGGGCGGTGCTGCACACGGCGCTTCGCTCGAGCTTCGCCGGGCCGCCCGACGTCCAGGCCGAGGTGCGCGAATCGCGCCGCAGGCTCACGGAATTCGCGGCGGCGGTGCGCCGCGGCGAGCTCTCGGGCAGCACCGGGCGGCGGTTCACGCAGGTGGTGAACATCGGCATCGGCGGCTCGGATCTCGGGCCGCTTTTGGTGTGCGAGTCGCTGCGGCACGAATGGAGCGGCGGCATCACGCCGCACTTCGTCTCCAATGTCGATCGAACCCAGCTCGAGGATCTGATCCGCAGCGTCGATCCGGCCGAAACCCTGATCATCGTGTGCTCGAAGACCTTCACCACCCTGGAAACCCAGGCCAATGCCCACGCGGCACGCGACTGGATCGTGGGTGCGCTCGGCGAGGAGGCCGTGGCGGCGCATTTCGTCGCGGTCTCGACCAACGCTGCGGCCATGGATGCCTTCGGTATTGCTCCGCAGCGCCGCTTCACCCTGTGGGACTGGGTGGGCGGGCGCTATTCGGTGTGGTCGGCGATCGGCCTGGTGGCGGAACTGGTGATCGGCAGCGAGAAGTTCGAGCAGTTCCTGGCGGGCGCCAGCGAATTCGACCGGCATTTCATCGAGGCACCCTATGAGCGCAATTTGCCGGTGCTGATGGGCGTCATCGGCGTGTGGAACCGCAGTTTTTTGAACCTGCCGACGCTCGCGGTGCTGCCCTATGATCAGCGCCTCGCGCGGCTCGCGGCCTACCTGCAGCAGCTCGAGATGGAGAGCAACGGCAAGTCGGTCACCCTCGACGGCCTGGCCGTGGGCGCGGCCACGGCGCCCGTGATGTGGGGCGAACCGGGCTCCAATGGACAACACTCGTTTTTTCAAATGCTGCATCAGGGTACGCCCTCGGCCGCGCTCGATTTCATCGCCCCGTTGCGCGGCTCGTGGGGCGGCACCCTGGGGCAGGATCTCGCGCTGCGGAACTGCTTCGCGCAAACCCAGGCGCTCGCGTTCGGCCTCGGCCTGGACGAGGTGAAGGCCGAGATGGCCAAGGCGGGCACGAGCTCCGCGGACATCGCGCGCCTCGCGCCGCATCGCGTCTACGAGGGTAACCGGCCGAATTCACTGCTGCTGTATCCGAAGACCACGGCGCGCACGCTCGGCAACCTGCTGGCGCTGTACGAACACAGCGTGTTCGTGCAGGGCACGCTGTGGGGTATCAACTCATTCGATCAATTCGGCGTCGAACTCGGCAAGAAGCTCGCGAGCGGCATCTCCATGACGGGCGACAAACCCACCGCGGGGCCGGGCGCGCAGGGGCTGGCGGCGCTCATCGCCTACGTCGCCAGGAACCGTTAGCCCGCGCTTGAACCGGTGAGCTCCCAGACGACGGAACTGCGCCGGCTCCTGGCGGCTCTGGAGCGCCGTGCGCGTGCGCGCGGGCTCTCGGACGCGCAGTGGGAGGCGCGCGCCCGGCTGGCCGCCAAAACCCTGATGCGGCTGCGGGCCGGAACCCGCGGCGATTTCAGCACGCTCTATGCCCTGGCGCGGGCGGTGGGGGCGCGCATCGTCGCTCTCCCCGAGGCGCCGGCCACGACCGCTGACGGACTGTATCCGGCCTCGCCCGATCGCGACTGGCAGACTCGTCTGCTCGATCTGTGCGCCAGCGGCGATCTGGACATGGATCGCTGGCGATTGCTCGGGCCCGCCTTTTTCATGGCGGGCGTGGCCGTCATGCTGGCGAGCGCCCCGGGTTTCGATCGCCGCGCGCTCCTGAAGCTCGCCGAGCAATTGCATGCCGGCAGCACCCAGGTCGGGGTGTTCACGCGCTGGCTCGAGCGCAGTCCCATCCGGCCCTCGATTTTCCTGCCGCTGCTGGGGGCTTGAGGTGAGCACCGGGAATGCGAGTCCTGGCTATCTCGAGGCGTTCGGCCGGCTGGCGGCGCGGATTGCAGCCTCGTTGACGCCGCTGCCGAGGCGCGCACCTCCGGTGCGCATGACCATCGCCGGCGGTGCGGCCCTGCATTTTCATACGGGCGAGGGCGCGCCCTGCGGCATCGATGCGGCCTTCTCGCGGCCGGTGGTGCTGCCGGCGCGGCTCGAGGATGCCTACGGCGATAAGGACGGCAGCGCGCGCCTCCTGTACCTCGACCGCGCGTACAACGGCACGCTCGCGCCCATGCACCCGCAGGCGCGCGAGGACTCGCGCGTGATCGCCTTGGAGGGCGTCGATGCCCGCGTGCTCGAGGTGCGCGTGCTGGCGCCGATCGATCTGGCCGTGAGCAAGCTCGGAAGGTTCTCGGCGCAGGATCGCGCCGACATCGCGCTGCTCGCGCGACATCGATTGATCAGCGCGGCGGCGTTGCGCCGGCGTCTGGTTCAGGCACTGCAAGGCTATGTCGGCAGCGTCGCTGCCGTGCGTGCCCGCATCGAGCCGGCCTGCCGCATCGCCGGCGGCGCGCGGCGACGCTGAGCCACGATCGGGGGCCGTTAGAAGCGGCGCGATATATACAGCGACAGGGTCTCGATCTTGTAAAACGTGTCGGGCCGCGAGCCTTGGATGTCGCTCGCCAGCACATGGTCGCGCGCCACATTCTGTGCGTATTTGTAATCCAGGTTCAGGTCCCATCGGCCCCATCGGGGCAGCACATTGCGCCATTGGACACCGGCGCCCGCAAATTCCGAATACGCCGGTGTGGCCACATTGTAGCGGGCCACGCCCGCGAACAGGCTGAGCGCCACCGGGCCGTTGAAGCGATAGCGCCAATCGAGGGGCCGCACGCCGATGAGCGAGTGGCCCGCCACCTCGTCGACCTCCACGCGCACACCGAGGTCAGCCTGGTCGGTGACGGCGCGCCGGGCGCCCAAGCCGAAGTGCGGATCGATGGCCCACGGTGTGATGATGACGGGGACGAGCTTTTCCGGACTGATACGCACCTGGTTGGCGTTCAGGCCGGCATCCACGAAGGTCTCGGCGCCGTGCGCGTCGTGCGTCGTGGCGCCCTCGTCACCGGAATCGCCGTCCGGCGAGCCCTCATCGCGGGTGCGCGAGTCGCCGCCGTAGCGCACGAATCCCGCGATGCGCGAGAAGGATTTTCCATCGACGTCGCGTCCGGCCATCACTTCGCCGCCCAGCGTCAAATCCTTCCACGGCCGCGAGTAGCGCAGCGTGAAATCGTAATAATGGTGGTAGGGATAGGCCGGGTTCTGCGGCAGGTAGACGCGCGAATCGCCGCCGAAATAGGTCTGATTGGCCAGCGTGCGCACCCGCTCCTCCAGGTAGCCGCCGAAGTCGGGCACCCAGCCGACGCGCAGCATCTGGCTGCGGGCGCCGACCCCGTCCCCGAAGTTGCGCTGATCGGCGCCCCAGTTGCCGAGCACCAGCCCGTCGTTGGTCATCCCGTCCAGATAGATATTGTGGACGTACCAGATGTTCTGCCACTCGGAGATCTCGTAGGTTGCGTCGAAATACGGACCCAGGTGCGGAAAATCGATGCCGACGGACAGCGCCGCGTTGCCGAGCAGGTAGCTGCCGCCGTCGGAATTATCCTCGCCGGCATATTGCGCGTAGACGGCGAAGGGCGTCTTGCCCGGAAAAATGAAGCGGCTGACGTAGGAGGCCTGTTGATTTCCCTGCGACTGGTTGAGACCACTTGGCTTGAAGAAATCGGTCAGCAGGAAATGTGTCGAAGTCGGCATGCCCAAGCCGCCGCCGTATTGTAGCAGGCGATTCACCCCGAGCGACCAGCCCGGGAAGGGTTCGATGGACAGCTGCGCGCCGAACAGACGCGGACTGCCGCTGCTCTCGACCCCATCGTACAAAATATGGTCCGACCGGGACATCCGCGCCAGGAAGAACTCGTACTGGAATCCGAGCCGCGTGATGGGCTCATAGTTGGAAAGCGTCACCGACGGCATGGTCGGCGCCTCGGTGGACAGCAGCGTGCTGCTGTCGGTCATGGGGGACAGCCAGTGATCGCGATAGCCGACGTCGAGCTGTGCCCAGCTGAAGCCCAGGCTCAGCATCGAGCCGGTGGCCTGGGTGCGGCCCGAATAGGCGATCGCGCCGGCGCTCGCCAGAAAATAATCATTCGGCTGGATGTAGGCCTGTCCGGACAATTCCCAATCGCTGCGCGAAGTGAGGCCGTAGTCGTTGGGCAGCACGGTGTCGGCGCCTTTGGACTTCGACGCCGTGGCACTGGCATGGGTCACCGCATAGTCGCGCGAGTAGCGCTCGAGATAGCGTCGCACCCTTTCGCACAGCGGCTTGTCGATTTCGCAGGCCTGCGGCAGCGCATCTTCGACCAATTCCACCGCAAACGGCCGCTTGAGAATGGGTTCATCGGCCAGGATGAGCACCCGCTCGATTTGCCGCTCCATCTCCGGCTCGAGGTTGAGAGGCAGGTAATTGCTCACGCCACCGGCCCGTGCGAGAAGGGGGGCGGCCGCGAATGCGCACAGGAGGAGACCCTTCGAGAAATAGGCACGGAGCATCGTTGCTTTCATCATCGAAGTATGTCGGGTGTGCTTCCAACCCACAATACCTGCAGCCGCTCGCCTATAATGACCGGTCAGCAGCGACCTGGACGAATTCGTGTCAATACATCGCAAGGGCATCATTCTGGCGGGGGGCAGCGGCACGCGTCTGCACCCGATCACCTTGTCCTTGAGCAAGCAACTGCTGCCGGTATACGACAAGCCGATGATCTACTATCCGCTCGCCGCGCTGATGTCGGCCGGAATTCGCGAATTTTTGCTCATATCAACGCCGCGCGACACGGCCGCCTTTCGCGATCTGCTGGGGTCGGGTGCACAATGGGGCGTCAGTTTCGAGTTCGCCGTGCAACCCGAACCGAACGGCATCGCGCAGGCGCTGATCATCGCCGAGCCCTTTCTGGCCGGCGCAACCTCGGCGTTGATTCTCGGCGACAACATTTTCTACGGCGCGAATCTGCCGGAACTCCTGCAAGCGGCCTCGGCGCGCACCGCCGGCGCCACCGTGTTCGGCTACTACGTGCAGGATCCCGAACGCTACGGGGTGGTGCAATTCAGCGACGACGGCACGGTGGTCGAGCTGCTCGAGAAGCCGGTCAAGCCGCCGTCGAATTACGCCGTGACGGGCGTTTATTTTTACGACGATCGCGCGCCGGCATTCGCGCGCGCCATCAAGCCCTCGGCGCGCGGCGAGCTGGAGATCACCGATCTGAACCGTGCCTATCTCAAGGACGGCAGTTTGACGGTGGAGCGATTGGGCCGCGGCACCGCCTGGCTCGATACGGGTACGCATAATTCCCTGCTGGACGCCGGGGTCTTCGTGCGCATCATCGAGGAGCGCCAGGGCTTGAAGATCGCCTGCGTCGAGGAGATCGCCTACCGCATGGGCTTCATCGATACGGTCCAGCTCGAGCGGCTGGCCGCGCCGCTGCGCAAGAGCGGTTATGGCGAGTACCTGCTGCGAATCTTGCGCGATCATCGCCACCCATGAAGTTCCACACCACCCCCATCGCCGACGTGGTGTTGATCGAGCCGCAGGTGTTCGGTGACGAGCGCGGATTTTTCATGGAGACGTGGCAGGCCGAGAAATTCAAGGCCGCCGGCGTGGACGCACAATTCGTGCAGGACAATCAAAGCCGCTCGACGCAATGGACGCTGCGGGGCATGCATTTGCAGGTCGAGCACACCCAGGGAAAACTGGTGCGGGTCACAGCCGGTACGGTATTCGACGTGGTGGTGGACCTGCGCCGCAGTTCGCCGAGCTTCGGGCGGTGGTGGGGAACGGATTTATCCGATCAAAATCGGCACATGCTGTGGGTGCCTCCCGGCTTGGCGCATGGCATCCTGATCGTCTCGCCCTCGGCCGATTTCGTGTACAAGTGCACGGATATCTACAGTCCGGTGCACGAGCGAACGCTGGCCTGGAACGATGCGACGGTCGGCATCCAATGGCCGTTGCCGCCTGGAGTTTCTCCTAATCTCTCGTCCAAGGACGCCACGGGGCGCAGCTTCGCCGCTATCGAGAAGTTCTCTTGAACGTCTTGGTGCTGGGCGCCAATGGACAGGTGGGAAGCGCGGTGTTGCGGGCCGGACCAGCATCCCATACCGCCATCGCCAAAACGCGCGGCGAACTCGACATCACCGATGAGAATGCAGTGACGCAACTTCTGTCGGAGCAGCAGGCGGATTGGATTGTGAATGCGGCGGCCTATACGGCCGTCGATCGGGCCGAGGACGAGACCGCGCAGGCACGGGCGATCAACGACACGGCGGTGGGGGTTCTGGCGCGGGCCGCGGCGCGCGCGGGCAGCCGGCTGCTGCATTTATCCACGGATTTCGTGTTCGATGGACAATCAACGCGTGCCTATCAGCCCCAGGATCAGACCCATCCTCTGAATGTGTACGGTGCCACCAAATTGGCCGGCGAGCGCCGGGCACTGGAGGCGGGCGATGTGGTGGTGCTGCGCACCGCCTGGGTGTACGCCGCGGCGGGACGCAATTTCGTGCTCACGATGCTGCGCCTCATGCGCGAGCGAGAGGAGGTCAGGGTGGTCGCCGATCAAATCGGTTCGCCGACCTGGGCGGGGGGCATCGCGCCGGCGATCTGGGAACTCATCGCGGTCGGTGCACCCACCGGCCTCTATCATTGGACGGATCTGGGCGTCGCGAGTTGGTATGATTTTGCCGTCGCGGTGCAGGACGAGGCGATTACGCGTGGATTGCTGACGCGCGCGGTGCCGGTGGTCCCGATAACCAGCGGCGAGTATCCGACGCGCGCTCGGCGCCCCGCCTTCAGCGTGCTCGACAGCGCAGCGACGCGCCGGCTCGTCAAGGCGCCGTCGCGCCATTGGCGGCAAAACCTGAGGCTGATGCTGGATGAACTACGAACCGCGTAATCTCCTGGTCACCGGCGGCGCCGGCTTCATCGGCGCCAACTTCGTGCGCCACTGGCTTAGGAAGCGCGGGGACTGCCGGGTCATCGTGTTCGATGCCCTCACCTACGCCGGCAACCTGGATAACCTGTCCGGGCTGGAGCGCGATCCGCGATTTCTATTCGTGAAGGGGGATATCTGCGACGAAGCAGCGGTGCACGGCCTTTTGGAAGCGCAACGCATCGACACGCTGGTGCATTTCGCAGCCGAATCGCACGTGGATCGATCGATATTGGGGCCCGATGATTTCATCCGCACGAACGTGGTGGGCACGCATGCATTGCTGAAGGCTGCGAAGTCGGCATGGATCGATCGCAAGCTGGTGCCGGCGCACCGCTTTCATCATGTGTCCACCGACGAGGTGTTCGGCTCGCTGCGGCCTGAGGATCCGGCTTTCCATGAGTCGACCCCCTATGCGCCCAACTCGCCGTACTCGGCCACCAAGGCCGCCTCGGATCACCTGGTGCGCGCCTATCGCGAGACCTACGGTCTCGATACCACCGTGACCAATTGCTCGAACAATTACGGACCCTACCAGTTTCCAGAAAAACTCATTCCGCTCATCATCATCAATATCCTGTCGGGCAAGCCGCTGCCGGTGTACGGGGACGGCCGCCAGGTGCGTGACTGGCTGCATGTCGAGGATCATTGCCGGGGCATCGAACTGGCTCTGCTTTGCGGACAAGCGGGGGAGGTTTACAACTTCGGCGGCAACAGCGAGACCACCAACATCGAGATCGTTAGAACGCTGTGTACGCTTGCCGATGAACGCATGGCCGAGCGCTCCGATCTGTGGGCGCTGTATCCGGCAGCCCCGGGGGCTCAGGGTAAACGTGCGCTGGATTTGATCACACATGTTCGCGACCGCCCCGGCCACGATCGGCGCTACGCCATCAATTTCGCCAAGGCGCAACGCGATCTCGGATATTCGCCCGCGCGAAATCTCGAGCAGGGGTTACGTTCCACGCTCGATTGGTATCTGACCCAGACGAGTTGGTGGCAGTCGCTATTGGGAAGAGACTATGCCGCGTGGATGCAAAAGAATTACAGCCGCCCGGGATGACCGTGACCCCGTGAATAGCGGTTGATCTCGGCTCGCCGTGTCTTTAGGCTATGATGCCTTTTTGGGCAAGGGGCGAAGGGAACGGTCAAACGCATGAATGTGCGGCGAACAATCTCGTTGGCATCGGTGGCGCAACCAATCCACTCCCGGTCGCGACATGCGCGCTAATTCACTCGGCGTCCTGCTCGGATTGTTGCTGGTGGGCGTTGCCGTTGCCCAGACACCTACCGCCGATCAAATAGATGCCTTCAAGAATCTGCCGAAGGACCAGCAGGACACGATCTTGCAGGGCACCCAGGGCAATGGCGGCGGCACCGGTAAGAAAAGCGATACGAAGCTCAAAACGCCGGACACCGTGCAGCCGGGCAGCGGAGAGTCGAACACGCCGTACGACAAGTTCGGCAATCCGATCCGCGAGAAAACACGCGACGGGCGCCTGCTGCGCCTGCCGGACGAGGATCCGGAGCTGCGCGCCGACGATACCATTTTGATCGAGCTGCGGCCGATCGATGAGCCCAATTCGGCTGCCGGCGAGGGCCTCCCCAACGGCGTGCTCGGCCCCAACGGCGCCAACAACAACCTCAACGGAATCAACAACGGCTTGGGCAACGGCAACGGCAACGGCAATGGCAACGGCAACGCCAACGGAAGACGCAGCAACGGCACCTCCGGCGATGAGAGCCCGTATACCTTCGGCGACCGCGAATCCAGCCGTGATCGATTCGAGGACGACCCAAAATCCGAGGAACATAAGAAAAAGGTCGAAGAGCTGCGACAGCGGGTTCTTCGCAATAACCCATACAAATTGAATCGATATGGCGCGCTCGAAGTGCCCGGACTGCCCGCGATACCCATGGCCGGATTGACCGCGGAAGAGGCGACCGTGCGCCTCGCAGCTGATCCCGACATGCACGACTTCAGGGTCAAGATCACGCTACTGCGTCTGCAGCAATTTGGCTTCGAGTCGTTGAAGCCTTTCGGCTACGATCTGTTTCAAGGTGTGCCCAGCACATTCGCGCCGGTGTCGGACATTCAGGTGCCCCCTGACTACGTCGTCGGTCCGGGCGACACCATCAACGTTCAACTGTACGGGGGCGAATCCGCCAACTACTCGCTCACTGTCGGACGCGACGGACGCGTAAATTTTCCAAAGCTCGGACCCATCATGGTCAGCGGCATGTCTTACGATGCCGCGCGCGCCACGATAGAGCACCGGGTGGGCCAGCAACTTATCGGAACGCGCGTCAGCGTCACCATGGGGGAGCTGCGGTCGATTCGCGTGTTCGTGCTCGGCGAAGCCGAAAAACCCGGCTCCTATACCGTCAGCGGCCTGTCGACCATGACGAATGCGCTGTTCGTCAGCGGCGGCGTGAAGAAAATCGGCTCGCTGCGTAACATCCAGCTGAAGCGCAATGGGCAGTTGATCACCGTGCTCGATCTGTACGAACTGCTGCTGCACGGCAATACGAGCGGCGACCGGCAGTTGATGCCGGGCGACGTCATATTCATTCCACCCATCGGTGCTACGGTATCGGTAGACGGCGCGGTTCGCCGGCCGGCTGTGTATGAGCTCAAAAGCGAAAAAGACGTGGCGCAGGCCATCGAAATTGCCGGCGGCCTGATGCCCGATGCCGATGAAAAACGCGTTCAGCTCGAGCGGATTTTTCCGTCCAGCCTGCGCGAGATGCGTGACATCGACCTGTCTTCCGAACCCGGCCGCACCGCTGCATTGGTGAATGGCGACAAATTACGGGTGCCTGCCATCCGGCCAACACTGGAAAATTCAGTCACACTGTCGGGCTTCGTGTTTAGACCGGGCGCATTCGAATATCGCGCGGGATTGCGCTTGTCGGACATTCTTACCAGTTTCGATGAACTGCGCCCAAACGCCGACCGCCATTACATCATGATCCGCCGGGAAGTTCCGCCGGAACAAAAGGTCGCCGTGGTGTCGGCCGACCTCGAACGCGCCCTCAAGGCGCGCGGCTCGCCGGCTGACCCGGAGTTGCGCCCGCGGGATCAGATCTTCGTATTCGATCTTTCGGCGAGCCGGGAGCGCATCGTGTCGCCCGTGGTCAAGGATCTGGAACTGCAAGGAGCGCCCGACGAACCCGCGGAGGTCGTGAGCGTCGACGGTCGCGTCAAAGCGCCCGGGCGCTATCCGCTGGAGCCCGGCATGCGGGTCAGCGACCTGATCCGCGCCGGCGGCAGCATGGAGGACGCAGCCTATGGCAGCGAAGCCGAACTCACGCGCTACGAGGTGTTCGACGGCAAGTCCCGATTGACGGAGCTGGTCAAGATCAACCTCGCGGCAATTCGTCGCGGTGATGCGGCGGCCGACATTCGACTGAAGCCCTACGACGTGCTGATCATTCAAACGACTCCGCAATGGGATGAGCCCGGCAACATCGAGCTAGCGGGAGAAGTGCGCTTTCCGGGCAAGTATCCGATCCACCGGGGCGAGACCCTGCATTCCGTGTTACAGCGGGCCGGCGGCTTCACGGACATAGCCTTCGGTGAGGGCGCGGTATTCATCCGAGAGGAGCTGAAACGGCGGGAAAAGGAGCAATTGGAATTGCTGACCAATCGATTCCAGAGCGACTTGACTTCGCTGTCGCTGCAGGCGCTCGCGAACACCTCGGGGACCGCCAATGGATCGGCTAACGCCACACAAGGAATCGTGGTGGGTCAGCAATTATTGGAGCAGCTGCGAAATACCAAGCCCGTGGGGCGGCTGGTCATTGACATCGATCGCGTACTGAGGGGTCCCTCGGGTGTTCCCGGCGATGTGGTATTGCGAGACGGTGACAAGCTGTTTATACCCAAGAAAACCCAGGAGATCACCATCCTCGGGGAAGTGCAGAGCCCGACCTCGCACATATACATTCAAGGCCTTTCCCGCGACGACTACATCGCGCGAAGCGGCGGGATCACGCAAAAAGCGGACAAGAAGCGGATTTACGTGGTGCGAGCGAACGGCGATGTAATTTCCGGCGAACGAACCGGGTGGTTCAGGCGTTCGCAGTCGACCGATATGCGGCCTGGCGACACGATAGTAGTGCCGCTGGATGCGGAGAGGATAAGAGCATTGCCGCTTTGGACGGCCGTTACAACGATCATCTACAACATTGCCATTGCAGTGCTGGCGCTCAGGAATCTGTAGATGCTTGGTATTACCTGGATAGGGATTCTCCGCGAGTGACTAGCCCGCATCCGGAATCAGAAGATGACGCTGCGGATTTGCGCGTTCTTGTCGCCCGAATTATCGCTGGGCGCTGGTGGATTATTCTAAGTGTACTGGTAATTTCCGCAGCGTTTACGACGGCGGCGTTCGTCATTACACCAATCTATCGTGCGTCCACGATCCTGATTCCAGCGAAATTCGATCATGATGCCGGGTCCGGCGGGTCTTCTCTGGGCGGCATCGGGGGCGTGGCGTCGCTGGTAGGCATCAACCTGGGCGGCGGCGATTCATTTACTGAAGAGGCAATTGCCGTACTACGGTCGCGCGAATTTACAGATAAATTCATCAATGATCTAAACCTGATGCCGGTGCTCTATTCCAAGCAATGGGATACCGCGTCGGGCAAGTGGAAGGTTGATGAAAAGAATCGACCGACTCCAGCGCGCGCATTTGCGTACTTCGACAGAAAAATTCGCTTCATCGACCAGGAGAAGAAGACTAGCCTAATGACCTTGAGCGTAGATTGGCGAGAGCGGACGGTCGCTGCGCGGTGGGCGAATGAACTTGTCGACAGGCTGAATGCCGAGATGCGGAAGCGCGAAATCGCCCGTGCGGATTCGGCTGTTGGGTACCTCGAGAAGGAATTTGACTCAACAACCGCTGTGGCCACCCGTGCTGCGATCAGCCGGTTGATTGAGGCGCAGGTGAAGCAACGAATGTTGGCGACGGTGACGCCGGAATTTGCCTTTCGGGTGATAGATCCCGCGGTGCCGCCGGACATAGATGATCGGTACTATCCGAACAGAATAGCGCTTATTTTTGCAGGCCCCATTCTCGGGCTACTGTTCGGCGTGGTATGCGTCCTGGGTTACGGATCCCTCGCCGGCACCGGGTCTCGCCAGATCGCGGCATGACGATTGCTGAATTTCGTAAATGATCAGATTCCTAAAGCAAATCGTCAAGCGCTTGCTCGCAAGTTTTGGCCTGATCATCTTCAAGCGCAGCACCGGAATCTATATCGGCGAAAACGAAATACCGAGTCTGGCGCTGCGTTTGTGCGGCGTTGCGCAACCGGTGATTATTGATGGCGGAGCGCATGAAGGCGCTTTCGTCGATGCCGTGCGCGCCTTATGCCCGGCTGCGCAATTTCTGTGCTTTGAACCGGACCCGTCATTGGCAAACCGGCTGAGGTATAAGTATTCCGGTGATCCCGGCGTGCAAATAGTCCAGTCGGCGTTGGGTTCGGCCTGTGGTAGCGCAACATTTAACATCAATCAAAGCCGCGCGTGCAATTCGCTGGCTGCATCGGGCAGCGGTACGACTGGAACATTGGGAACGCTGATGACGACCTTAGATCGCATCGAAGTCGAGGTTACAACTTTGGACGATGCGATGCGCATGGCCAAAATACCCGCGTGTAATATCATCAAGCTGGATCTTCAAGGACATGACCTTCCGGCCTTGCAGGGCGGCGTCGGCGCGCTAGGGCTGGCAAATGTTGTCATCGTGGAGGTTTGGTACGCACCCGTGTACACGAATACCGTCACTTACCTGGAGATTTTCGATTTCCTTCGGAATAGAGGATTTTCGATTTACGCGCTCGCCGGGTTGCACTACAGTACCGCCGACCGACTTTTATGGAGTGATGCGGTGTTTTTACGATCAGACTCACCGCTCTTTAAAGAACCCGTAACCATAAATTAAGATAGGCCTCAGAGTCGTAAACATGCTTTCCACAGCCCGTTGATGAAATGAAAGCAGTCATTCTTGCGGGCGGACTCGGAACCAGAATTTCCGAAGAAACGCACCTCAGGCCAAAACCGATGATTGAGGTCGGCGGCAAACCACTGCTATGGCACATCATGAAACAATACTCCGCACACGGAGTCGATGATTTTGTGATCTGCTGCGGTTACAAGGGATATCTGATCAAGGAATATTTCGCCAATTATTTCCTGCATATGTCCGATGTCACCATAGACATGGCCAACAACAAGATGAAAGTGCACCATCATAAGGCCGAACCCTGGAAGGTGACGTTGGTGGACACCGGCGATGAGACGTTGACAGGCGGTCGCCTGAAACGGGTGGCCTCGTATGTCAAGGATGATTCGATGTTCTGCTTCACCTATGGCGATGGCCTGTCGAATGTCGATATATCGGCGCTGCTGGCCTTTCACCGCAGCCATGGTCGATGGGCTACCGTCACTGCCGTGCAGCCGCCCGGTCGTTATGGTGCTCTACAGCTGAATGGCGCCGAGGTAACCGGATTCACTGAAAAACCGCGCGGGGATGGTGGCCTGATCAACGGGGGTTTTTTCGTGCTGTCCCCAAAGTGCCTGGAGCTGATAGGCGGCGATTTGACAAGCTGGGAAGTGGAGCCGCTTGCCTCGTTGGTGCTAAAACGACAATTGATGTCTTTCGAGCACAAGGGATTTTGGCAGCCGATGGACACGCTGCGGGACAAGAACCACCTGGAGTCGCTGTGGAGTTCCGGACAAGCGCCGTGGAAAATCTGGTGAGGGGGACTGGCGGGCCGGCGCAACTGTATACGGCCCGGAACCTGCCCATCTTTCAAAACCGAATGTTCCAGTCTTCTCAAGAGGCTAGAGGCTGCGTCCGGGGCGACGTCAACCTGATCATGGATCAAGATACCGGACTCATATTCAACCATACGTTCCAGCCGGAGTTGATGACTTACGACGTCAATTATCAAAACGAGCAGGCGGTCAGCGCGGTATTTCGGGAGCATCTGAATGACATTTGCGCCATCATGGGCAGACATTTCCGGAGCAATTCGCTGATCGAAGTGGGCTGCGGCAAAGGGCACTTTCTGGAGCAAATGCAGTCGCGAGGTTTCCGGATAACCGGTCTTGATCCTTCGTACGAAGGATCCAATCCGTCGATCATGAGAGAGTACTTTGCGCCCGGGGTGGGATTGCGTGCCGATGGCATCATTCTGCGGCATGTTCTCGAACACATTCAAGATCCGGTCGGCTTCCTTTCGAGAATCCGCGACACAAATGGGGGTAGCGGGAAAGTCTACATCGAGGTGCCGTGCTTCGATTGGATCTGTGAGCACCGGGCGTGGTTCGACATCTTCTACGAACATGTGAATTACTTCAGATTGTCTGATTTCTACCGCATGTTTGAAGTAATAAGCGAGGCTGGGCACGTCTTTAACGGTCAATACCTGTACGTAATAGCCGATCTGGCCAGCATCCGCGCGCCACGTCGGTCAGCATGCGACGACTTCCGGTTTCCGGACGATTTTCTGGCGACTGTGGCCAATCACGCTCGTAGACTCATGAGTGGCAATGTCATGCCTTCAGCCGTGTGGGGGGGTGCCTCGAAGGGCGTTATATTCACGCTCTTCATGGAGCAAGCGGGCGCGGCGGTGGACATGGTGGTCGATGCAAACCCGGCAAAACACGGAAAATTTCTTCCAGGAACCGGATTGCAAGTTCGTTCGCCCGCGGAGGCGATGGAGATGCTGCCTGACGGCGCAAATATCATCGTGATGAATGGCAACTATTTTGGGGAAATCAAATGCGCGACCCGCGATCGATTCAATTACTTCACGGTGGACAATGACTGCGTTTGAAAAGGAGATAGAAGAGCGGATAATTGCCAACGAGAAAGACGGCGACCTTCGCGCCAAGGCTTCGGCATTTGTGAGCGCTTCGATCGGGTCGCGATACTCCTACAATTTTTCCTGGTTGGGCAGGCCCATAATTCAATATCCACAGGATATTGTCGCGATGCAGGAATTGCTCTGGAAAGTCCAGCCGGATCTCATCGTGGAAACCGGCATCGCGCACGGGGGGTCACTTATATTTTCGGCATCGATGTTGGAACTGAATGCAATCTGCGGGGGTCCGGCGGATGCACAGGTTGTGGGAGTGGACATCGACATTCGATCACACAATCGGGCCGCCATCGAGGCACATCCTCTGGCGAAACGAATCAGGATGATCCAGGGCTCCAGTGTTGCCCCGGAGATCGTGGAGAAAGTTCGGGCGTACACAGTGGGGAAAGAGCGTGTCCTTGTGTGCCTGGACAGCAATCACACACATGAACACGTACTTGCGGAACTGCAGCATTACGCGGGGCTGACGACCATTGAGAGTTACTGTGTGGTGTTTGACACGATCGTTGATCAATTGCCGGCCGAAATGTTCGATGACCGGCCCTGGGGTCCGGGAAATAATCCGCGCACTGCGGTAAGGGAGTTTCTGAAGGATCACCCGGAATTTTTGGTGGACGAGAGGATCGATCACAAATTGCAGATCAGCGTGGCACCTGGTGGATATCTGAAACGGATCCGATGATTCTTGGGGCTTGGTTCGATCCCATGTCGCGAGTGATCGCTTGAGCCTCGCTTGAGCCTAAAAAAAAATGTAGCGGCAAATTACCTTGGGCAGGGTTGCAAGGCCGTGATGGGAGTGGCCTTCGTGCCCCTTTACATCAAGTATCTGGGAGTCGAGGCATACGGGTTGATCGGCATATTCGCAATTTTGCAAAGTATGCTGGCGCTGTTGGATATGGGGATGAAGCCAACACTGAGCCGGGAGATGGCCAGGTTTAGCGCAGGCGCCTACGATTCGCAGTCGATACGGAATCTGCTCAGGAGTGTGGAAATCATCGTATTGGCAGTAGCGATTGCCATTGCGCTCGGAGTATGGTGCGCGTCGCATTGGCTGGCGACCGATTGGGTTAAAAGCAGCCTACCAGTGCATGAGATCCAAAGGTCTTTCACAATAATGGGTGTGGTGGCTGCATTCCGCTTCGTTGAATCGATATACGTGAGCTGTCTTGTGGGATTACAGCTTCAGGTTATCGAAAGTCTCGTGGGTTCGAGCATTGCCGTGGCGCGTGGCCTTGGTGCAGTGGGGGTTCTTGCCTGGGTTTCACCCACATTAGAAGGTTTCTTTGCGTGGCAGGGTCTGATCTCCTTTTTAACGGTGCCCCTGCTCGCAATCATCACTTACAGATTCCTGCCGGCAGCGCCTCGACCGGGGAGGTTTACGAGCCTCGCCTTCAGGGGAACCTGGCGTTTCGCCGCGGGAGTGTCCGCGATTACGCTCCTTGCGCTACTACTGACGCAGATCGACAAGGTGTTGCTGTCCCGATTGCTTCCGCTGAAAGTCTTCGCGTATTACACCTTGGCTGGCGCATTAACCGGGGCACTTTACATGCTGAGTGCCCCCATATGTGCCGCGTATTTTCCGAAGTTTACCCAACTCGCAACTACGTGTGAGTCGTCGGCGTTGGCACGGGCATATCATCAGGCGGCGCAATTAGCCACCGTGGTCATGGGCGTCGCAGCCGTGATTCTCATCGTATTTTCAGATAATGTGCTTTTTTTGTGGACAGAGAATGCAAACTTGACGCAGCAGGTCTATCCGCTGCTGCAGGTGTTGACGCTGGGAACCCTTTTTAATGGCTTGATGGGAGTGCCGTACCAAATGCAGTTGGCACACGGATGGACGTCGTTGACGATCTACATAAATATTGTCGCCGTCGCGCTATTTGTGCCTGCGCTGTTTTTTGTGGTGCCACGATTCGGCGCGATAGGTGCCGCTTGGATATGGGTGAGTTTGAACGCCGCCTATCTTGTTTTTGATATTTTCTTCATGCATCGACGATTATTGATTGCCGAGAAATGGCGATGGTATTCCGAGGACATTCTACTGCCGCTAATCGCAGCCGGTTGCGTTGCCATAATTTGTCGCATGTGCATGCCGAAGGAAGTGAGCAGGCTCATGGATGTTTGTTGGCTGCTCGGCTTCTCGGGAATCGTGACCATCGCGGCGGCCTTGGCAGCCCCTTACGCGCGCAGCCAGCTGAAGGAAATGGTGGCTGGAGGCATAAGTCAGGTACGCCAGCGATTTTGAGCGGTAGGATTATGGTGGGAGCGAGAACCGGAAGATCGAGTTTTCGACGTCAGTCGGCTACCGAGACGATTTGGGCGCCGGAGGGATATACGCCCAAAAAAATTGGCGTATGGCTGATCATGAGTCGAACGTAGCGATTTTGCCGCGGACTGTGTTATCCCCGTAGAGCCCGCCCGCGTTGCGCGCCGGCGATGACATCTAGGTGGTGGCCAGACGGCAAACTCTCAGGTCACTGTGTCCGTGGGCCAACCGACCTAGCATTGAGAGCCGCTAAAGGCGCGCCTCGGCGACATTTTCGCGGTACCAGGCGTAGGTGCGTTCGATGCCCATCTTTAGGGTAATCCGTGGCCGCCAACCAAGCGCGCTTATCCGTGAAACGTCCAACAATTTGCGCGGAGTTCCATCCGGTTTTGTAGAATCAAAAATTAGGTGACCATTGTAGCCAACTGCTGACCTTACCAACTCGGCCAGCTCCCGAATCGTGATATCTTCCCCGCACCCAACATTGATGAACTGGTCAGAGTCATAATTCTCCAGTGCAAATACCACTGCGTCTGCCAAATCATCCACATGCAGAAATTCCCGACGTGGTGTCCCTGTGCCCCAAACGGTCAGGTGTTGGTCGCCGCGTTCCTTCGCTTCGTGGCAGCGGCGAATCAGAGCCGGCAGCACGTGTGCACTAAACAGATTGAAATTATCGCCGGGTCCATAAAGATTGGTGGGCATCAAACTAATCGCGTTGAAGCCGAATTCGATACGGTAAGCCTGGCACATTTTGAGCCCGGCGATCTTTGCGACAGCGTACCATTCGTTCGTGGCTTCGAGCGGTCCGGTGAGCAGATACTCTTCTTTGATGGGCTGAGGCGCGAACTTGGGGTAAATGCAGCTTGATCCCAAAAAGACGAATTTACCAACTCCGGACCGATGCGCCGCATCAATCACGTTGTCTTGAATCAATAGGTTGTCGCGCATAAAACGCGCTGGTTGAGTATCGTTGGCGTGAATCCCGCCAACCCGTGCTGCCGCCAATATTACGGCATCCGGGCGCTCACGCTGAAAGAATGTCCGCACTTCGGCCTGATCTGTGAGATCTAACTCTTGATGAGTGCGTAATTTGAGTTCGCCATAGCCGCGTGCCTGTAGTGCCCGCACGACGGCTGAACCGACCAGTCCTCGATGTCCGGCTACGTAGATTTTTGAATCATGATTGAGTTGCAACTGAACTTACTCGTGATGGCTATAAATCTTGTAGCCTTCCTTGGCGACCATCGCATCGCGTTTTGCCAGAGTCAAATCAGATTCGACCATCTCGGCCACCAATTGCCGGAATGTGATTTCTGCGGTCCAACCAAGCTTCTCACGGGCCTTACTAGCGTCGCCAAGGAGAGTGTCGACCTCGGTTGGTCGGAAATAGCGTGGGTCTACTCGAACCAGTGTGCGACCGGTATTGGCATCAATGCCAACTTCGTCCACGCCGTCTCCTCGCCACTCTATATTTAAATCGAGCAGCGAGCCGGCGGTCACAACAAAATCGCGCACAGAGTGTTGCTTGCCGGTTGCAATGACGAAATCGTCAGCAGTTTCTTGCTGCAGCATGAGCCATTGCGCACGCACGTAGTCCCGCGCATGACCCCAATCGCGGCGGGAATCAAGGTTCCCCAGATGGAGGGTATCCTGTAATCCGACACGTATGCGTGATAACCCGCGAGTGATTTTGCGCGAAACAAAAGTCTCGCCGCGCATTGGAGATTCGTGATTGAATAAAATACCGCTGCAGGCGAACAATCCGTACGCCTCTCGGTAATTGACCGTGATCCAATGCGCATAAACCTTGGCGGCCCCGTACGGCGAGCGTGGATAAAATGGCGTGGTTTCTCGCTGAGGATTCTCTTGTATTTTGCCGTACATCTCTGAGGTAGAGGCTTGATAAAAACGGCTTTTTTTCTCGAGTCTGAGGATGCGGATAGCCTCCAGTACTCGCAAGGTACCCACCGCATCGGAGTTGGCCGTGTACTCCGGTGTCTCGAATGACACGGCGACATGACTCTGCGCGGCGAGATTGTAAATCTCATCAGGTTGAACTTCTTGAATGATTCGAATTAGGTTGGTCGAATCCGTCAGATCGCCATAGTGCAGTCGAAGTCGGACATTTTTCTCGTGAGGATCTTGGTACAGATGATCGATGCGATCCGTATTGAACGAGGATGCGCGACGTTTGATTCCGTGGACGGAATAGCCCTTGGCGAGCAGGAATTCCGTAAGATAGGCGCCATCCTGCCCCGTGATCCCCGTTATTAGTGCCGTTTTCGTCAATTCTATCTCCGATAGGGAGGGCTTGTCCGGTTGGTGCGGCATTGACCAGGATTACAGCACCGCCTGTCCATTCATTTTGCAGGCAATTATATACGGGCTCGGCGCCGCCGCGGTCATGCCTTTTCTTCGGCCGCCGAAGGGAAAAAAATTAGAGCTATGAGCGGAGTCAAGGCCCCCGCCAGGCAGTAGCGTGCGTAAAGCGGCGTGCTTGCAGCGACCCATGCCCAGGGTAGCAGCCAGAACAGGTTGATCGCGGACACCAGCAGGGTGACCGGCAGATGCGCTTGCCAGCGGCGAGCCAATCGCTGGTACGCATGTGTACTATGTGCCTCGTACCATCGATCGCCTCGCACAAATCGTCTGAGCAGGGTAATCGTTGCGTCAACCACAAATACGCCACCCAGTATGCCCCAGACTTCGAAGGGGAGTGGGCCGCGTTGACTCGCCGCCAGACTCAGAACCGCCACGATGAATCCTAGGAAACCGCTGCCGACATCACCCATGAATATTTCCGCGGGCGGCCAATTCCACCTCAAAAAGCCCAGACTCGCCGCGGCGATGCACAGCATCGCTGCCGTCAAACCCGCATCACCCCCGCGGCACCAGTTTAACCAGGCACCGGCGGCGGTCACAAAGACCGCCTCGCTGCCTGCAATCCCGTCTATCCCATCCATGAAATTGAACAGGTTGGACGCCCAAACCAACGCCAACACGCCCATCACGCCGCCTATCAACGCTCCATGCAGCCCCCAATGCTCCAGTGCCCTCTCGGGAATGCCGCCGAGCAGGATCACCGCACAAATAGCGGCCGCCAAGTGTACGCCAAGGCGTACACTGGCCCGCAGGGATCGGTGGTCGTCGATAAAGCCGATAAAGGCCATCGCGCCGCCGCCCATTAGAACCGTGATCAAGAGTCTCGTTTCCACGTCTTCAAATACCGCCAGCGTCGCAATGGACGCAAAGAACGAGAGCACGATCGCGATCCCCCCTCCGCGGGGCGTGGGCGACGTGTGAGAACTGCGCAAATTCGGAACGTCGAGCAAATTGCGTCGAATGGCAAAGTACCGCACGACTCCGGTCAATTTCATCGACAATATGCCGGTGGCAGTGACAACGCCGAATGGAATCCAATTCATATTTTGCGCCGCGTCTTATAATCCATGACGGCCTGCAGCAGCCCCTCATCGAGACTCATCGGTGCATTCCAGTCAAGAATCGCCCGGGCCGGAGTCGAATCCAGGGTAAATGAATTGCAGAGCCTTTCCGCCTCGGCGCTGAGACCAACTAAAGCCGCAGCACTCCTCAGAAAACCGGTCGGACAGCGAAACAGAATCGCACGCTTCCCCATGCAGCGCGCGAGCCGTCTGATCAATTCCGGGGTGGACACGTCCTCGCCGTCGGATATCAGCCAGACGCGCCCGTGAGCCTTTGGGTGCGTCATGCAGGTTTCTATGAAGTCGGCCAGATTGTCGACGCATACGAGACTGCGCCGATTGTCGATCGAGGCGAGCGGCAGAGGCACACCCAGTTCGGCGATTCTCAAAAGCCTTCGGAAATTTGCGCGTACCCCAGGTCCATATACGAGTGGTGGCCGTATGATGACGAATTCCACACCGGCTGGTGCGCAGATACTGCGAATGGCAAGCTCCGCCGCCAGTTTTGATCGCGCATACGCATCCTGTGGGTGCGGGGGATCTGAAGCATCATAGGCTTGCAAGTCGCCGCCTTCGCCGTTGACCTTTGCCGTGCTAATGAAGACAAGCCGTTTTACCCCCGACCGGACGCACTGCTCCGCGACAAAGCGTGAACCTTCGATATTGACTTCATTGAATGTGTGCTGCAACTCCGAATCGCGTCCGATCTGGTGTACCTGTGCAGCCAGATGCACCACGCAATCGATTGATTCCAGCGCTTCCTGCCATTTTTTTGTATCCTTCGACAGTGCCAACCTTTCATGCCGCATTCCGGGAAAATCCTGCGAAGAAAGCAGCCCGCGGTGAGCTGCGATCAAATGCCAATCCCGCTGCAGGAGAAGACGGCAAAGCCGGGTGCCCACGAAGCCATCCGCGCCGGTGACTAAGGCTGTCGAGATCACCGCGATTTCAAGGCCTCAAGAAAACCCTTGGTCTCTCGCCACCAATCCGCATGCTCGTCCCATTGCTCCTGCCAGCCGCCCCAGATTACGATCCCGTCCGCCCTGGTTCGACAGAACTCCAGCTCGTGTCGCCAAAAGTTTCCGGGAACATTCTTTCCCCTTAAGAGTCGGTTGCTAACGTGGAATTCGGGCCAAAGGAACGCATACACAGGCTTGTTGTACTGCCGGGCCGCACGCAGCAATTCCGCGGCAGATATGTCCCAGCCATGCGGATCGTTGTAGTAGGTGTACAAGGATGGCATGACGATATCGACTTCATGGGCGAGTTCGTCAATTCGAAAGTTGCAATTGTGCCATTCCTTGATTTTCTCACGATCGTTCTTAACCAAACTCCAGTAGTCCCAGCAGGGAATCACGTTGTAGAAGCCGAATTGTGCGGCCGGAACGGATGCATGCGCCAGCCTCGCGACGCGGACCAACTTCTGGATGTTTTGGGATATTGTGGCGGCGGAGGCGTGGAAAGTCGGCCACATTTCGTAGTCGAGATAGACGACTCCTCGATAGCCTTGTAACACCTGCAGGGTGGCCTGAACTTCCGAGTCGTCGACTCCGTCAGTGGGCTGGTTGCCGGTTACAGGAGGATTGATTCCTCTGATCGGAGCCATGCCCAATGGGCTCAAGTCCGGCTTACCCTGGTAGAGAAGACCGTCGAACACGACAAATGGCGGTCTCGAGTTGAATACCGCATCAGAAGTTGCAACCGTTGTGACTGTACACAACCAGAGCGCGGCGAGCGAGCAAGCGAATTTCCGCGTTCGGGTCAAGCGTGAAGTCACAGCATTTCCAAAATTTTCAGCGGAAAACGCAGGCACAATTTCGCAAAATTCGTTTGCACGCCGTTCGTCTTGCACGCTTCGTACATTTCCTTGGTAATCGTCAATTTGCTTCGCCAACCGCGGTTGCTCAGGCCGCCGGTCGGCATCCTTACGACTGGCTCGTGCACATAACGGAATTGCACGGCAGCCGTGACAAAGACCCGCAGGCAAAACTCAAAGTCACCGGCGATTCGGAACTTCGCGTCGTATTCTCCGACCTGTCTATATATTTCGCGCCGTATGAACAAGCTTGGGTGCGCCGGCATCAGGCCATATGCCATGGTCTTGGGCGAAAACCACTTAGAACTGTAATGTCGGATAATCCGATTCGAATCGTGGCAATCCACGATAAATACATCGGCGAATGCCGCGTGGCCGCCGTCCCGGAATAGTGCATCCACCATGCGTGACACGACGCCGACGCCAGTGTACGTGTCTCCGCAGTTCAGATAGGCGATGACGTCTCCCGTAGCGAGCCGCAGTCCCTTATTGAAGGCGTCGTACACACCTGCATCCGACTCCGAAACGACACGGGCGACACGGTCGCCGTATTGTCCGACCAGCGCAATGGTGGAATCGTGGGAGCCGCCGTCAATTACAATGTGCTCTATGGCCGCGTAGTCCTGGGCGGCGACCGATTGCAGCGTCGAGACGATCGCTTGCCCGCCATTGTATACCGCGGTAATGATCGAGACTCTCGGGATGCTCACCGTGCCGCCCCCGGCAAGCGCAATGTGTCGATCGCCTGAACAAATCGGCGCGCCATATCGTTTACGTTGAATGTTCGGTGAACGAGTGCTCTTGCATTTTCCGCCATTGTCACTCGGGATGCGTTGTCATCGAATAATTCATTGACCGCCAAGGCAAGAGATTCTGCCGATTGCGATTGGAAGGCAATTCCGTTGCCGTGATTCTCAAACGCCGCGTATTCCGGCATCTGCTCAAAAGGGTCTGCATGAACCACGCCGGGCAACCCGTAGGCGAATCCATGTATCAAAGACAATCCAACCGTGCCCGGATATACGAGGGCGCTTGCCGACAACATCCAAGGCGCGACGGCATTCTCCTCATATTCCGCGCCCACCCAAACGACTCGCGAACAAATGCCAAGCGCCCGGACTCTGGCCTTGGCCTCTTCGACCAGCGGGCCGTCACCCAATGCGATCAAACCGACATCGGGGCGAATTGCGGGCAGACTTTCGATCAACAAGTCGATCCGCGATTTCAGTGACAGCCGACCGAGAAAAATGCACCAGTAGGCGTGTGTGTCGAGTCCTTGGGTCGAACGAAAGGTCCGCAATCGGCCGGAATTCCACGCTCCAACTGCCGCATCTATGGAATCGATGTCCACACCGTTGTTCAAGGCAAAAGTGCGGCTTGGTGCGAAACCGAGATGAACATAGGCGTCTCGTTCCTTGTCCGTGTATAGAATCACGGCATCGGCTAAACGCATGATTCGTTGCCGAATTTTCGAGCGGCTACCATGCGATCCGGCCGACCATCCATGTCCCCACCACACTACGGGAATACCAAGCGATTTGGCGCGCAGCCAAAGGGGATAGTTGCTAAGCAATCTAGGGTTTCCGTTGATTACGAGCACATCGCCGCGGGTAAGTGACACATTGAGGCATGTTTGCCATAAGGCCCGTCCACCTAGGTGAATAGACATTGTCGAATCGATGCTGGCTTTAAATCCTGTCGGGGCAACCGATTCGACGTTAAGTTGATCGCGCGGCGACGCGTAAACCCGTAGCTCATCGTTGCGCTTCGACAGTTCCCGCTGCAATCTTGCAAAAAATGCGATCCGATAACTTGGAAGCGCGGGTTGGACTATGTGAATTGTCAATGACCTGCTTCCGCGCCGTATTCATCGATCAGTCGATCAATCCCTGCGATGTATTGCGCTTCGGAGTACATCTGTCGGGCTACCAACGGGTTCTGCGACTTGGCGGCATGCAGTAGGTCCGGGTTCGCCAAAACCGCAGAGAGCGCATTCTGCAGCGCGGTGGAATCCCTTGCAGGCACTACCGCGGCGACTAGACCTTTTGTCACTTCCGGTAGAATGCCGAAATCGGAGACGATCAAATAGCAACCCGCCGCCATTCCTTCCAGCAGCACCAGGGGAACGGCTTCTTCCTTCATGTATGACGGCAATGCCAGCACGTGCGCCCAGTCAAGCAGGGCATGCTTGTCTTCCACATTGGCGAAGCCGAAATACTCGATTTCGGGAGATCCCGCCACCGCAGCCAGGAAATTCACCTCAACCTCTGCTGAGGACAGTCCGGCACCGGGCAAAAAGCCGCCGGCGATTTTCAAGCGAATGATACCGGAAGCCCGTGCTTGTAGTTTCTTGACGGCCTCTATCAGTTCAAAGATGCCCTTCTCAGGAAGCATATTAGAAAGAAATAATACATTCGTTGGACCATTGATCTCCCGCCCGGCATCAAACGAGTTCGCAATCCTTGAATCGACGAAATTATTCACTACCGCGACTCTCATTGTGGGATATCGGGCGTACTGTGAGATCAGCGATTCGTGCAGGACGATTGACGCAGCGATGTAGCGATATGCCCAGTCCACTATCGAGCCATATAACATGCCCAAGGATTTCCGGAAGCTTATGAACGTTGTTCCGTGCAGATGATTGACTACCGGCACCGCCATGAAGCGGGCAATTGATATCACCGCAAGATCTTTTACGGCCCCCAATTTGCTCCTGGATGTGGAGATATAGACGCACTGCGGTTTCCTGAACAGCATGTGCAAGACGGTCAAGATGATGACACGAACCGATGACGCCACATGGAAAGCCAACGAGGTACCTTCATCGTTCGTATTGACGACCGCCACGGTGTGGCGAGATTTGCGTACATAGGTCAAGAACGCGGCCGATTGCCCGGTCATGAAGCCCTTACCTGGGCCGACAGCTAGGACGCGGCGCGGCTGTGTCAGTTCGGGCGCAGGGCACGCGTCATTCAAAGAGGCCGTCCCGAACCAACAATACTTCTTCGTTCGAAGCGGATACCCAGGCAACCGCAAATCCGAGTTCTGTCAGACGCTTTACCGCGCGGATGGTCCTGGACTTGCCGAATTCTGGCCATCGGTGATGAAACTCGATGCAAATTTGCTTCGTATTGGCAACGAACTTGCCGAAACCGGTTGCATCAAGCAGATCGAATTCCGCGCCTTCGATATCCAACTTCAGCAGATCGACTTTGTGCGTGCCGATCATTCCTGGCAGGTCATCTATTGCAACCATTGGCACGGAAATCTCCCGTTCGCCGACGTGAGCGGATTTGAACATGGAGCCGGAAACATGGGCTGCATTGTTCGGCAGGTAAAATGTCGCTCTGCCGGCGCGCGCGGCAACGCCCACCTCAATGAGAGAGAAGTTCGGCACTTGACGCTTTCGAACGTAATCGATCGATTTTGGAGTGGGATCAAAGCCATACACGCGGCAGCCGTATTTTGTTATCAGCGATTCCGAAAACGATATGTCCTCGCCGAGCCCGATATCCACGACTACCGATTCAGGAGAAAGACTATCCGGAACGACGGGCCAACCGCCGTAATCTGTACCATGGAACTCCAGGGAGAGGCGTCGACTGCGGGGTATGACGGGCTCGGTTCCGCGCAGTTGGCGCCAGAGGACTCGCGATCTGCGATACGCAACCCTGATTTGCATGGCCGCCTCTTAAAAGT
>Ga0182012_10000177_pt1 | contig 70812 bp, 79 predicted proteins | sample 612S2SmetaG_FD_120486 | JGI IMG/M metagenome (GOLD analysis project Ga0182012, IMG submission 120486) | Permafrost microbial communities from Stordalen Mire, Sweden - 612S2S metaG | ecosystem: Environmental > Terrestrial > Soil > Wetlands > Permafrost | place: Sweden: Stordalen | collected... | reverse complement strand
TAGCCCGGAAGGTAGGCGTCGCGCTCGCGCTCGCCGATCTCATCGAGCGCCTCGACCAGGTGCAGCGTCGCGCGCGCGACGTCACTCAGGGCGTCGCGGGTGAAGAGGCGTAGCGTCGTGGCGACCTGGTCGTTTCGACTCCGTGCGGTGTGGAGTTTCGCCCCGACGTCGCCGGCCAGTTCCGTCGCTCGACGTTCAATCGCCATGTGCACGTCTTCATCGGTCGCTTCGCGACGGAAGCGCTCGGCGTCGAACTCTTGTCGAATCGTGTCCAAGGTTTCCTGCAGCGTCGACGCTTCAGCGGCGCTGAGCAGACCCGCCGCAGCGAGCCCTTCGACGTGGGCCTTCGATCCCGTGATGTCGTAGGCGTAGAGGAGATGGTCGAAGGAGTAGCTCTCCGAGAGATCCCACAGGGTCTCGTCCATCGGGAGGTCGAAGCGACCGCTCCAGAGCGTCATGAGCTCGGCGGTGTCGCGTTCTTGGCGCCTTGACGATGCGCCCAGGTCTTGACCCCCAGGCCGTAGATGCGCACGAAACCCTCGGAGTCGCTGTGGCGAAACGTGTCGGCCGCGTCGTAGGTCGCCAGGCCGTAGTCGTAGAGCGCTTTGGGACTCCGTCGACCCACGATGCGCAGTAACCCGGGCGCCTCGAAACGCAGCCGCACCTCGCCCGTGACGTGGCGCTGGGTCTCTTCGATGAAGACGTCGATCGCTTCTTTGAGCGGTGAGAACCACATGCCGTCATAGACCAGCTCCGACCAACGGATCTCCAGTCGCGCCTTTTCGTGCGCCAGGTCTCGCTCTAACACCATGTCCTCTAAGTCCGCGTGCGCGGTGATGAGCGCCAGCGCCGCGGGACACTCGTAGAGTTCTCGACTCTTTATCCCGACGCGTCGATTCTCGACCATGTCGAGGCGCCCGTAACCAGTGGACCCGGCGCGCGCGTTGAGCACCGCGATCAACTCCGCCAGTTCCATCTCCACGTCGTCGATCGCCCGCGGGACCCCCGCCGCGAAGCGCAGCGTCAGTTCGACCGGTGCACTCGCGGTGACGCGCGTCAAGGTGTAGGGCTCATCGGGGGGAGGTGCCCAGGGGTCTTCGATCGCGCCACACTCGATGGCGCGTCCCCAGAGGTTCTCGTCGATCGAGTAGATCTTCTCCTTGCTCGCGCGGATCGGTATCTCCCACTTCTCGGCGTAGTCCACCGAGTCCGCGCGCGTCATGCCCCAGTTGCGCGCGGGCGCGAGGACCTCGAGGTCCGGGGCCAACGCGTGGGTGCCCACCTCGAAGCGCACCTGGTCGTTACCTTTGCCCGTACAACCGTGCGCCACCGCCTGGGCGTGGAACTTGCGCGCCTGGGCGACCAGGTGGCGCACGATGACGGGTCGCGACAGCGCCGAGACCAAGGGGTACTTCCCTTCGTAACGGGCGTTGGCCATGATGGCCTTCGCGCAGAACTCCTCAGCCATCTCTCGCCGTGCGTCGACGACGACGCACTCGAGCGCGCCGGCGGCCATTGCGCGGGCCTTGATGTCCTCGAAGCTCTCCGAGCTCTCAACGTCTTGTCCCACGTCGACGAGCACGCACACCACTTCGACGCCCCACTCCTCGATCATCCAGCGCACCGCCACCGAGGTGTCGAGACCGCCGCTGTAGGCGAGGACCACTCGCTTCGCCATGGTTACTTCCCCTTCTTTGAGTTTCGCTCCACGACGCTGAGCCCCGAGAGGACCCGGAACTCGTTGGCGAGCGACTCGCCCCCGTGCTCTTCGGCGGCGATCACCAAGATCGTGTCGTCGCCCGCGACCGAACCGAGCACCCCGTGTAACGCGCTGCGATCGAGGGCCGAGGCGACCACGTGCGCGCAACCCGGCGGGGTGCGCACGACGACGAGATTGAGCGAACTGTCGACCGACACCACCCACTCCCCCATCATCCGACGAAGGTGGTCGAGCGGGGCCGGCGCCATCTTCGGCGACGCGGCGTGCACGATACGGCGCGTCCCGTTCTCGTCGCGGACCTTGACGGTGCCGAGTTCTTGGAGGTCACGGGTCACCGTGGCCTGGGTGGCGGCGATGCCCTCCTCGCGCAGTCGCGTCACGATCTGCGCGGCCGTCGAGATGACGTCGTGGTCGATGAGTTCACCGATGCGATGTTGCCGTTGGGTCTTGGTCATGACTCTCCTTTTATCCAGCGAAGTACGCCCACCATCGCGCTGCGTCGGTGATACACCTGACGCCAGACGCGCGATTGAGGGCCGTCGAGGACCTCGTCGGTGATCTCGTCGCCTCGGTGCGCCGGCAGACAGTGCAACAGCACCGCCGAGGGTTTGGCGGCCGCCATCAGCGTCGCGTTCACCTGAAAGTTCGCCAAGTCCGCGCGACGCTGGGCGGTTTCGGCCTCCATGCCCATGGACACCCACGCGTCGGTGTAGACGACGTCGGCGCCCTCGACCGCGTCACGGGCGTCGGCGCCCAGACGAAGCGTCCCGGGACCATTCGTCGCCGTCGGGTCCTCATCACCGCCGCTCGTGAGCTGGTAACCATCGGGTGCCGCCACCGTCACGTCCACCCCGAGGCGCAACAAAGCGACGGCCAAGGAGCGCGTGACGTTCGTGGCGTCGCCCACGTACGTGACGCGAAGTCCCGCCAGGCCCGTGACGTCGCCGTTCGCGAACTCGTCGGCGATGGTCAACACGTCCGCGACGGCCTGGGTCGGGTGCGCCGCGTGACTGAGCAGGTTGATCAGCGCGAGGCGCTCCGCGGTGGCGGCGCGAATGCGGGCGAAGACCTCGTGGCGGCGCACCCGCAGGGCCGCAATCGCGTAGGTCTCGGCCAAGGTACGTCCGACGTCCTCGACCGACTCGCGCGTATCGAGCCCGATCTCCTCGTCGCTGAAGAAGGTGGCGTAGCCGCCGAGTTCGAACACGGCCGCCGAACTCGACGCACGCGTGCGAAGACTGGGTCGCTCGAAGACCAGCGCCACGCCCTGGCCCTGGAGCGTCTCGTCGTCAAAGGGCGAGGTGGCCAGGGCGTAGATCGCTGCGAGCTCCTCGTCACGGAGTTCTTCGATGGTGGTGAAGTGGCGCGTCACGCCCGCACCTCGGTGGAAGGGACCGTCCCGGCCAGCGCGTCGCGCACGGCGTGGGGGCGGGTGCCGTTGGCCACCACCACGCGCGCGGCCCCACCGTCGAGGGCGTCGAGGGCGGCGATCATCTTTGGTCGCATACCCTCACGCGCGGCGCCGTTCTCGAGGAGCTGGCGCACCCGCGCCCCGTCGACGGAGCGGAGCGCGCTCGCCGCGTCGAGGGGGTCCGCACGTAGTTGATCAACGTCGCTCAAGAGCAGCAGCGCCACCGCCCCGAACGCACCCGCGACGCAGCCCGCCACGGTGTCCGCGTTGCAGTTCAGCAGCCGTCCCGACGCATCGAGGGCCAGTGGACTGAGCACGGGCGTGAGACCGGCCCGCCACAACGTCATGATCAGGTCGGGGTCGACCTTCGGCGTGGCACCCACGCGGCCGAGGCTCTCTTCGAGCATGGAGGAATGGAGCGTCGCGGCGTCCGCGCCCGAGAGCCCGACGCTCGCGAGCCCCGACTGGTTGAGGGCGGCGACCAGGTGGGTGTTGACCTGGCTGAGTCCCATCGCGACGAACTCCATGGTCGCGACGTCGGTCACGCGCAGTCCGTCGAGGAAGCGACTTTCGAGGCCCACCGCGTCGAGCAAGGCCTGAATCTGGGGACCACCGCCGTGCACCACGACGACGCGATGGCCCTCGCGCGCGAGCGCGGCGAGGTCCTCGGCCAGGGCCACGAGCACCGGAGCGTCAGGCTCGAGCGAATCGAGCGCGTGTCCCCCGAGTTTGATCACGTAGTGACTCACGGAGTCACCCCCGACAGCGGCAGGCCGAGTGTCTCGTCACGCTCGGTCGCGACGTTCCAGGCCTGTATCGCTTGTCCGGCCGCGCCCTTGACGAGGTTGTCGAGTGAACTCAGCGCGAGCAGCCACCCCGTGCGCTCATCGACGCGAGCGCTGACGAAACAGAGGTTGCTCCCGAGCGGGTCCTTGAGGGTCGGCGGCGCCTCAAGGACCACGACGAAGGGATCGGCGTCGTAGGTCGCGTGCAGGAGGTCGAGCGCGTCCGAAGTGGTGAGGGACGTGGCGGCGCGCGCGTAGGCGCTGACGAGCATGCCGCGCGCCACGGGCACCAGGTGCGGCGTGAAGAGCACGGTGGCGCCGAGCTCTTGTTGCATCTCGGCGGTGTGACGGTGCGTCAAGAGACCGTACGCTTCGGCGTTGCCCGCCAGTCGCGAGAAGTGCAGGCGCTCGTTGATCGCCCGGCCCGCCCCGGAGGCGCCGCTCAAGGCATTGACGACCACCCCGTCACGCTCGGCGAGCCCCTCGTCAAAGAAGGGACCCAGCGCCAAAACGCTGGCCGTCGGGTAACAGCCCGGCACCGCGATCAACGACGCGCCCTTGAGTTCGTCTCGGTGACGTTCGACGAGGCCGTAGACCGACGAGGTGAGGAGCTCCGGCGAAGTATGCGCCGACCCGTACCACCGTGGGTACTCGCTCGCGTCCTTCAAGCGGTAGTCGGCCCCCAAGTCCACCACCGTGACCCCGCGGGCGACGAGTTCGGGGACGTAGGACTGACTCTCCCCGTGCGGGAGGGCGAGGAACACCACGTCGAGGTCGCTCGTAAGGATCGACGTCGCCGCTTCGACCATCAACGTCGGATAGCTTGCCGCCAGCGCGGGCACGTGGTCGCCGACCCGGTGGCCGACACTGGATGAGCCCGTGACGCAGACGACCTCTAAGTCCGGGTGCGACGCGGCGAGGCGCAGCACCTCCGCCCCGGCGTACCCGGTCGCTCCCATGACTCCTACCCGCATCTGACATTTTATGCACAAGAGAGAGTAAAAATGCAAGTATCTCCTCGCGGCGGTAGAGTGGACGCATGTCGCGACGGGGCTGGGCGTACTTTCTCGCAATGGCCGTCATTTGGGGCATCCCCTACCTCTTGATTCGCGTGGCCGTGCGCGAACTCAACCCTGGCGTGCTGGTCTTTCTGCGCACCGCTCCGGCGGCGCTCCTGCTCGCCCCCCTGGTGGTGGCGCGCGGTCAGCTGCGAGCGCTCCGCACGCACCTCGGGTGGATCGCCGTCTTCGGTGTCGTCGAGTTCGGTATTCCGTGGTTCCTCATGTCCACCTCGGAGCAGCACATCACCTCGTCACTCACCAGCCTGCTGATCTGTTGCGTGCCACTTTTCGCGGTCGTCGCACAACGCATTCGTCGCACCGAGGACGTCATCGCGCCACGGCGCTACCTCGGCCTCGGGATCGGCGCGGTGGGGGTGGCGTTCCTGGTCGGTCTTAACGTCCACGGCGGCACATTGACCTGGATCGGCCTCATGATGCTCGTGTGCGTGGGCTACTGCGTCGGACCAATCATCCTGGCGACGAAGTTGCGCGACGTCGATGGACCAACGGTCGTCATGGGCGCGACGGCCGTGGTGGCGCTCGCGTGGCTGCCCTGGGCCCTCACCCACTGGCCGCACTACGTCTCGGGCGAGACCTGGAGCAGCGTCGCGGTGCTCTCGGTGGTCTGCACCGCGGGCGCGTTTCTCGTGTTCTTCGAGCTCATCAAAGAAGTGGGCGCCACCCGCGCGGTCGTCGTGACCTACGTCAACACTGCGATCGCGGTGGTCCTCGGCATCGTCGGGCTCCACGAGCCGCTGACCGCGGCGATCATGGTCGGCTTTCCCCTCGTGCTCATCGGCTGCGTCTTCGCGACGAGCAACCCCCGGGTGGCGGCTCTCCCCGTCAGTCCTTCCGATACTGCGCCGAGACCTTCACGACTCCGTCCACGACCAGCCAGAGCGCCCCGGGGACACTGAGGAGCGAGACCGTGTCGCTGCGCTCGAGCGCCTGGTGGTGGGTGACACTGACGAAGGTCACCGGCGCGGCGACGACCTCGCTGATCGCCTGCCAGATCGCGGCGTTATTCACGTGTCCGATGATGTCGAGGTCGGCCACGCGCAGCGGCCAGGGTCGCGACATCGCGGTGTCGGGGATCTCAGGCGTGCTCACCCGTCCCGGGACCTTGCGCGCCCTCGCCGCCTCGCCGTAGACCGCGAAGAAGTCCTCGCGCATGCGAACCGGTCGCCCCGACGGGTCGGTCGGCACCCAGAGCGCCGCGACCTCCAGGCACGCCGCGCCGTCGAGGTCGAAGTTCGTACGTCGCTCGGCCCAGGCCGCGCCGCTGCCGCCACACCAGGTGGTGATCGTCACGCGGTCGAGGTAGCGGGGCCAGCGGGCGCCCTCGACCAGACGCATGGTCGTACGCCGCACGACCCAGACGTCCGAGGAGGCGACGCCGGTGTCGGTCCAGTCGTCGGTGGCGACGTCTTGGAGGAACCGCGCCGCGCCGTCGAGTCGCAGCTGACCTTGTTCGTCCGCGTCGCCCAGGCGAATCAGGTACTCCTCGGCGTAGCGACGTCCGACGTCGCCGAGGGCGACGAACTCGAAGGGTTCAGCGACGGTGGCCACCGCTAGCGCAGGACGGCACCGAGGGCGGCGGCGGCCTCGAGCAGCGCCGCGCGGACCTCGGTGATCTCGTCGTCGCCGAGCGTGCGGTCCTCCGCACTGAGTCGAAGGTGAAAGGCCAGACTGCGCGTACCCTCGGGCAGTCCTACACCCTCGTAGACGTCAAAGAGCCGCACCGATTCAACGAGCCCGCTCGTCGCGCGCAGCGACGCGGCGAGGTCCGCGGCGTTCACCGCACGTGGCGTCACGAAGGCCAGGTCCACCGCCGCGCTCGGATATCGACTCGGCAGGTGCACGACCGGCGAGACGGGTGTCGCCCGGTCGGGGTCGAGTATCGCGTCGAGGTCGAGGTCGAGGAGTCCCAGGCGTCGCGTCGGTGCCGCGTTCGTGGCCGCGCGCACCAACTCCGGGTCGACCTCGCCGACGTAGCCAAGAATCGAGCCGCTCCCGCGGTCCACCAGCGCCGCCGAGCGGGTGGGGTGTAGGCCGCGCGGCGCTTCGCTGGTGGTGCGCACCACGACGTCCTCGAGCCCGAGTCGTCCGCGCATCATCTCCCACAGCGCGACCGCGGTGCGGGCGTCGTCGCCGGGTCGACCGAGCACGACGCTCAAGCGCTCGTTCTCACTTGGTAGCTCGAGCGTCAACGTGCCCCCCGCGCCGCCACGGGTACGCCGCGGCGAGTCGACCAGACTCGGGTGCTGGAAGACCACCCCAAACTCACAGAGCAACACGTCGCCGACGCCGCGTTCGACGTTTCGAGCCCACGCCCGAGTGAGGCCGGTGATCATCGTGGCGCGCAACACGGACTCCTCCGCCGAGAGCGGATTGGCGATACGCACCCGCGCCACACCGGCGTGGAGCAGATCGAACTCCGCGTCGCTCACGAGGGTGGGCGTCCAGGCTTCTAGCGCACCGGCGTCCACGACCACGTCACGAACGTGGCGACGTTGGTGCTGACGAGGCGTCAGGCCCCCGGGCTCGCTCCACGCCGGGTTTCGTCGGGCCAATCGACCGTATCCGTAGAGTCGGGCGACCTCTTCGATCACGTCGGCTCGCCCGAGCGCGCCCTCGCGCACGTCGAGCCGTCGACTCGGTGCGGTGACCTGGAGCGACGCCCCGTGCTCAACCACGGTGAAGTCGAGACCCGTCAAGATCTCTTCGATGTCGCTCATCGCGAGTGACACCCCCAAGAGTCGTTCGACGTCCGCTTCATTAAGGGTGATCGTCGGCGGCGTCGGGAGGTTGCCCTGGACGTCAATGGGGTCCGCGAGCCACTGGAGGTCGGGCACGCTCTCGCGCAGGATCTCGACGTAGCGTCCGGCCGCGCGCAGGGCCAACGTGGGATCGACGCCGCGCTCGAATCGATTGGAGGCCTCACTGCGCAGTCCGTGACGCTTCGAGGATCGGGCCACGGTCATGGGATCAAAGAACGCCGCTTCTAACAAGACGTCCGAGGTCGTCGCACTGATCTCGCTGGCCGCACCGCCCATGATGCCGCCGAGGCCCAGCACCCGGTCGTCGCCGTCGACGATCACGCAGTCCTCGCCGGTGTCACCGAGACCACGTCCACTGGTCGCGAGGGTGCGCTCGACGCCGTCGAGGGTGGTCAAGGTCTCGCCCGGACGGGCGCGACGGGCGCGCAGGGTGTGGCCCGCCACGTGAGCGGCGTCGTAGGGGTGGGTCGGTTGGCCGAGCTCGAGCATCACGAAGTTCGACGCGTCCACCACGTTCGAGATGGGCCGCATACCCGCGGTCGTGAGGCGCTGCGCCACCCAGGCGGGCGAGGGCGCGACCGTCACGTTGCGCAGTACCGAGACGGTGAGACGACCACAGAGTTCGGGATCCTCGATGGACGCCGCCGCAAAGGACTGACTCGACTCGAGCGCGTTCGGACTCGCCACGGCGGGGGCCCGCAGCGTTCGCCCGAGTCGCGCGGCCAGGTCACGGGCCACGCCCTCCACCGACCACGCGTCGGGTCGATTGCCCTCGACCGAGATGTCAAAGACGACGTCCGGGGTGATGTGGAGCGCCGTGGTGAGGTGCTCGCCGACGCGTGGTTCGATGAGCGCATCGAGGATCATCAGACCCTCGTGGTCCGTGCTCAGGTCGAGTTCGCGCGCCGAGCAGAGCATGCCGTGTGAGGTGACCCCGCGCATGACGCGTTCTTGGATCTCGAAGCCGCCGGGCAAGACCGCGCCGATCGGCGCCAGGGGGACGTAGTTGCCCACCTCGAAGTTGGTCGCGCCGCAGACAATCTCTAAGGGATCACCACCGGCGTCGACCAGAACGAGTCGCACCCGGTCCGCGCCCTTGATCGCTCGGATCTCATCCACGCGAGCGACCACCACGTCCTCTAGGCCCTCGCCCACCACCACCACGCCCTCGACGACGAGGCCGAGGTCGTCGAGCACGACGCGCAGCGCTTCGGGTGACTCATCGAGCTCGACGAATTCGCGCAACCAGGCGAGGGAGATCTTCACGAGAACTGCTCAAGAAATCGCGCGTCGTTCTCGGTGAGTGCGCGCATGTCACTTAACTGATGGCGCATCTGGGCGCAGCGGTCGATCCCGAAACCGAACGCGAAGCCACTCCACTCCTCGGCGTCAACCCCGACCGCGGCGAGCACCGCGGGATCGACCATGCCGCAGCCGCCGAGTTCAATCCAGCCGGTGAAGGAACACGTGCGACAGCCCTCGCCCCGACAGATCGTGCAGGTGACCTCGAACTCGGCCGACGGTTCGGTAAAAGGAAAGTATCCCGGCCGCAGTCGAGACGTGATGTCCGGTCCGAAATAGGCGCGCGTGAAGGTCTCGATGACGCCCGCCAAATCGGCGAAGGTGATCCCGCGGTCGATGACGAGCCCCTCAATCTGATGGAAGGTGTAGAGGTGCCTCGCGTCGGGCGTGTCGCGTCGATAACAACGCCCCGGCATCACCGAGTGGATCGGCAAGGTACCCGTCGCCACGGCCGTCTCCATCAGGTGTACCTGCGTGGGCGAGGTGTGCGTGCGCAGCACCACCGTCTCGGGTTCGCCGAGCTCGACGTAGAACGTGTCCCACAGTCCCCGGGCCGGGTGCGCGGGCGGAATGTTGAGGGCCTCGAAGTTGTACCAGTCGCTCTCCACCTCCGGACCGTCGGACACGGTGAAACCCATACCGACGAAGACGTCCTCCAAGGCGCGCTGGGTCAGCGCCACGAGACCGGGGTGGCCGACGCTCGTGGTCCAGGGCACTTGTTCGGTGACGACGTCGCCGAGGTCCAAGCGGTCGCGCTCAAGTACTTGCGCGCGCGACTGAGCTTCGAGCAACCCCCGTCGCACCTCGAGCGCCGACTCGACCTCGCGGCGAGCCGCCTGCAGTTGCGCGCCCGCGGTCCGTCGCTCTTCGGGCTCGAGTGAACCGAGGGACTTCTGCAACGTCGAGAGGACCGAGCGGCGTCCCGTCAAGGTGGCTTCGGCGGCGATGAGCTCATCGAGCGACGCGAGCGCGCTGATCTCCGCCAGTAGGCGACTGATTTCGTCGTCGAGGTGGTCGAGTGGTGAGGTGGCCATGACCCCTAAAGGCTAGAAGGTAGCGACGGCGAGGTCGTGTCTCGTCGTTGCCAGAGCGCCTCGAAGGCCACCAGCGAACCCGCGACCCCGGCGTTGAGCGACTCGCTCTTCCCCGCCATCTCGATGGTGATCGCGCCGTCGCACTCGGCCACAACTTCTTCACTGAGTCCGACTGACTCGTTGCCGATGAGCACCACGCTCGGGACCGTGAAGTCCACCGCACGGTGCGAGAGTCCCCCGCGCACCACGGTGGCGTAGACCCGTGCCCCGCCAGCGCGCAAGAACGCGAGCGCGACGTCGAGTTCGGCGACGACGACCGGCAGGTGAAAGACCGAACCGGCGCTCGCGCGCAGCGTCTTTGGGTTAAACGGGTCGACGGATAGTCCGGTGAAGACCACGCCACTCGCCCCCGTCGCGTCGGCGCTTCGAATGAGCGTGCCGGCGTTGCCCGGGTCTCGCACGTCGTGCAGCACGAGCACCAGTCCCTCGAGGGTGATCGAGGTGACGTCGCTCCGGGGCATCGCCACGCTCGCCATGATCGGCTGCGGGGTGGCGGCGTCCGACACTCGAGCGAACGTCGCGGCGTCGAGGGTGAACACCCGCACACCGGACGCGGACACGCGAGCGAGCACCTCGGTGACGACGGGCGCATCGCGGTGGTCGGCGTCGACGAAGAGTGCCTCGATCCCGGCCCCGGCGTCGAGTGCGGCGTTGATCAGGTCGGGTCCCTCGAGCACGCAGACGCCCTCTTCCCAGCGCAGTGATCGCTTCTGGACGAGTCGACGTAATCGACGCACTCGAGGATGTGCGGGCGCCAACGCCTCGATGGGCGTCCTACTTCGCGAGGGCGTCGTTGGCCTGGGCGACGATGACGCCGAAGGTCCCGGCGTCGTTCACCGCCAGGTCGGCCAACATGCGGCGATCGACTTCGATGCCGGCGGCGTTGAGACCCGCAATGAATCGGCTGTAACTCATGCCGTGCTCCCGGGTGCCGGCGTTGATCCGCTGGATCCAGAGCTTGCGCATTTCGCCCTTGCGCGCGCGGCGGTCACGAAATGCGTAGACCCCGGAGTGCTGGACGGCCTGGTTGGCGCTGCGAAAGGTGCGGCTACGGTCGCCGTAGTAACCCTTCGCCTCTTCGAGTATCGCCTTGTGGTGCTTCTTGGCGTTGACGGCTCTCTTGACTCTTGCCACGTCGCTCCTCTTTCTCTTTCGTCTTCTCTACAGACCCATTTGACGCTTGATGTGCTTCTCTTGCCCACTGGCGACGTCGGTGTCGCGGCCAAGGCGCCGGGCGCGCACCGAACTCTTCTTCTCCATCAGGTGACCACGGAAGGCCTTGCGTCGACGCAACTTGCCGCTGCCGGTCACCTTGATGCGCTTCTTCGCGCCACTGTCGGTCTTCATCTTCGGCATCTCAGCTCTCCTCTATCGAAACTTGCGCGCCACTGGGCGCGACTTCGGGTACCGCAACTTCACTGACCGCGACTTCGTGTACCGCAACTTCTTTGGGCCCCTCGGCGGTCTTCGCCTTGGCCTTCTTCTCTGGCCCGAGCACCATGATCATGTTGCGACCGTCGATCTTCGGGGCCGATTCGACCCTCGCCACGTCCTCGAGACGCTCGACGATGCGATCGAGAATCTTCTTGCCCAACTCCGGGTGGGCCGATTCTCGTCCGCGGAACATGATCGTGACTTTGACCTTGTGCCCTTCGCCCAAGAACTTCTCCACGAGTCGCGTCTTGGTGTCGAAGTCACCGTTGCCGATCTTCGGGCGGTACTTCATCTCCTTGACGCCCACGTTGAGAGTCTTACGTCGCGACTCCTTGGCCTTTTGGGCCTCGTCGAACTTGAACTTTCCGTAGTCCATGATGCGGCACACCGGTGGTTGCGCGGTGGGGGCGATCTCTACGAGGTCCAAATCGAGGCTCTTGGCCAACGCCAACGCGTCCCGCGTAGGCATGACGCCGAGCTGGTTCCCGTCTTGGTCGATCAGGCGCACGGTGTCAACCCGAATACGGTCGTTGACGCGGTGGTCTCCGGGCACTGTTGCGATAACTCTCTCCTTGCTCCTTGCGACACCGCACTGGTGTCGCCACGGCAAGCGAGGCGCAAAACTCCCTGAACCCGGACGCACGGTGGTGGCCAGGTGGACGTTGGCACTGCCAACCTCGCTTGCTGAACTGCCTTTCTACGATACCAGACGGTCGCGGGGGCCCCGACGGGTTTCTTAATGTGCCTTTAGCGCCTTCGAGGTCCTTCATTACCTACCAGTCGTAGCCTCGCCCGCATGAACGAGGCGCCGACCCTACCCGAAGAGGACACGGGCGTTGCCCGCGACGACACGCCCGTCGTTCACACCCCTCGTCGCGCCCCGTGGCGTCAACCCGAAGCACTGGTGGCGGTAGTGGGCTTCGTCGGCTTCTGCGCGATTGTTTTGAGTCACGCGACGGCGTTGCTCGAGCCCGACGACTACGCCTACCGCGCGTCGATCGTCGCCCTCAGCCAGGGACACATCCTCCTCAGTAACGCCCAGTATCTCGCGCTCGCCCACTCGCTCAGCGTCCACGGACAAGGTGGTATCGAGCAGTGGCACCACTTAGCCTCCGGCAAGTGGATCAGTGAGAAGAACCCCGGATACCCCTTCTTCGCCGTGCTCTTCTACATGGCGAAGATCCTTCGCTTCGCGCCGCTGTTCTATGGCGCGCTCGCCTGCACCGGCCTCTACCTCGGCGCGAGGGCCTGGCTCGGGCGCTGGGGCGGCACCTTCGCGGTCTGGGTCTACTGCTTCTCGGGCGCCGCCTTGGTGTTCGCGTGGCGCGCGACGATGCCGTCGTTCACCGACGCCTCGCTCATTGCCGCCGGCGCCGGCGGTCTGCTCTGGGTGGCGGTGCGCCGCGAAGCGTCGTCTCGACGACGCCTCCTCGTCGGGCTCGCGAGCTTTCTCGCTCTCGAGGGTGCCATGTTCATCCGCTACACCGACGTGGTGGAGCTCATCGTCGCGGTCGCCGCCGTCGTCGTCTTCTTTCGACCACTGCGCATCTCGAAGGCCACGCTCGCCACGTGGCTCGGCTCCGTGGTTGTCTTTGGCGCATTCCTCTTGGCCTTTAACGACTGGGCCTACGGCCACGCCACGTCGACCGGGTACTCGGCCGGTGAGATTTCGTTCTCGTTATCGGCCTTTTGGCCCAACCTTCGACTCATGCCCGGTCAGCTCGCTCGGGCGCTGCCGCTCTACCTCGTCGCCCTCGTCGCGGTGGTGGCGATCGTCGCCAACTGGCTGCGCACCCGACGCGCCTCGGCGGCCACGCGCGCGACCGGCCGCCGCGACCTCTCCGTCGCGGCGGTGCTGGTCGCGGGGTGGCTCGGGATGTGGCTGTTGTACTTCACCTACACGTGGACCGCGGACATGGCCGGTGGCGGACCCGGTGGTGGTGGCGGTGGCGGTGGTGGCAATACCGTCCACCTCATTCGTTTCTACCTGCCCGCGCTCGGTCTCATCGCGCTCCTCGCCGCCTGGCTCTTTAGCCGCCTCTCTCGAGTGATCAGTTGGAGCGTGGTCGGCGCACTCGTGGTCGCCGCGCTCTTCTCCTTCTACTCAATGGCGGGCGCCGGCGCGGCCGGCGGCTTCCCCGGCGGAGGACCCGGTGGCCACTTCCCGGGCGGTCACGGTCGCTTCCCGGGCGGTCCACCGCCGAGTGGTTTCGGACCTCCCGCCGCGCCGTAGGCAAGGCGAACCGCTACCTTGGTTCGCGTGAGTGAGAACGATTCGACACCCTTTGACGAGAGCGAAGAGATCGCTTATCTCCACTCGACGCCGGTCGAGACGATCCTCGGGAATCATCTCTTCGTCCTCCTCCAAGTCGCGGCCCTGCGTCTCGGCGATACTCCCCCCGACTTAGCCGGGGCCCAACTGGTCATCGACATCGTCTCGGCCATGCTCAACGCCGCCCGGGATCGTCTGGGTGAACACGTCGAGCTCTACCGCAGCGCGTTGGCGGAGATGCAACAGGCCTACGTGCGCGCGGCCAACGCGAAAGCGCCCTAGAGCGAGGTCGCCACCCGCAGGGGCAGCGTGAAGCGCAACCGCAGACCGCCGAGCGAACTCGCCTCCGTGGTCATGGATCCACCCAGCGACTCGGCGACGTCGGCCATGATGCTCATACCGAGGCCCGAGCCACCGGTCTCGCGCGAGCGTGAGTCGTCGAATCGCTGGAACCGCTGGGGTCGCACGCCGTAGACCGGTAGTCCCGGGCCCCCGTCTTCGATCACTAACGTCACGGTCTGCCCATCGGCGTGCAGGGTCACACGCACCGGCGCGTCATCGGGGGTGTGACGCAACACGTTGGTCAAGGCGTTTCCCGTGAGGCGATCGACGTAGTCCGCTCTCGCCTGCATCGTCACGCCACGTTGGATCTCGCGAGTGAGGGGGCGCTCGGGGTGCTCGAGCGCGAAGTCGTGGACCCGAGCACTCACCAGGTCACTCACGTTCACCGGTCGCTCGTCGTGGTGCGGGGCCTCACGCACTTCGGCGAGTAACAAGAGGTCCCGCACCAGGGCCTCCATCCGCTCGACCTCGCGCTGGACGCGCGTCACCGCGCGGGTCTGTTGTTCGGGGCTCGCCTGACCACTGGCGAGGAGGTCGTTGTACCCCTTGACGACGGTGAGCGGCGTGCGCAGTTCGTGGGACGCGTCGTCGATGAACTGTTGCATCGCGCGCGAGTTCTTCGCTTCGACGTCGATGCGTTCTTGGAGCGCCTCGACCATCACCACGAGGGCGCTACGAAGCTCTTGGATGTCGCGACTCCCCTCACTGGGCGGTACCGGTCCGGGCTCGTCCCCGCCCGCCACGTCACCGGCGTAGTCGATGAGGCGCTCCATCGAGCGCAGGTCCCGGCGCATGACCTCGCGCGCCAGCGCCAAGCCCACGAGGGCGATGACGACCGCCGCGAGGGCGACCAGCAGCGCGAGGTGTTCGTTCTGTTTCTCGATGCTCGAGGTCGAGCCGGCGACGACCAGGTAATCCCCGCCGCCGATGTTCAGCGAACGGATCTCGTAGCCCGGCAGGTCGCCCACCTGGGTCACTGAGCGCAGCGACGCCTTGACGTCGGCCGTGCTCGGGTGGCGGCGCAGGGCGTCGCTCGCCGGTGAAGAGACCTGAGTGATCTGACCCGAGGGGAACACGACGTCGAGCGTCAAGTCGTACTGGTCACGCTGGATGACGTAGAGCGCGTTCGAAAGCGCGGTGTCGGGGTTGGAGAGCCCGCTGTCGACGACCGAGTTGATGGAGCTATTCAGCGTCGCGTACTGGGCGCGCGAACTCATCGCGACGGCGAACCATCCAATGGTCAAGGCAATCAACAAAGAGAGGGCGACGAAGAGGAGGGTGAGGCGTGTGGCAATCCTCACTTCTGAGCGGCCTGGTCCACCAACTTAAAGCCCACGCCACGAATGGTGGTGATGGGGGCGAAGTCGTCGCGATGGATCTTGCGACGGACGTAGGAGATGTAGGTGTCGAGCACCGAGGTCTCGGAGTCGAAGTCGATGTTCCACACCTCGCGCAGTAACTGCTCGCGCGTGACCACGCGGTCTTGTCGCTCGAGTAGCACCTCCAAGAGCCGGAACTCCGTCGCCGAGAGGTCGACCGCGTCACCGTCGACGGTGACCTCGTGTCGATCCACGTTCATCGTCAACGGGCCACAGGTATAGGCCTGCTCGTCGCTCTCTTCGAGACCGGTGCGCCGCAGGATCGCCGCCACGCGCAACAACAGCTCCTCGAGGCTGAAGGGCTTGCGCACGTAGTCGTCCGCTCCCACGCGAAGCCCGTGCTCGACGTCGGCGCTGGAATCTCTCGCGGTGAGCATCAGGACCGGCGTCTTGGTGTCGTGCGCTCGAAGCTTCTCTAAGAACTCGAACCCGTTCATGGTGGGCATGTTGATGTCCACCACGCACAGGTCCGCGCTGCCGCGGCGGAGCTGATCGAGGCCGTCCGCCCCGTTGGCCGCACAGCGCACGACGTAGCCCGCGTTGCTCAACGCGTCTTGGAGGAGGTCGCGCACACCCGGTTCGTCGTCCACGATAAGGATTGTCGTCACCGTCGCACCGCCATAGGCCGAGCGTACTGGGTAGGGCCAGGGGTCCGAGTGAGCCCAGAATTTAGACTTTCACAAGAATTCAACAGCGCGCTCACAGACTTCTCGGAAATCCGACCGGTATTCTTGGGGCATGAAGAAGTTATCGGGGCGCAGTATCGTGGCGGTCGCTATGGTCGCGGGGCTGTTTCTCGCCACCCCGCTCGCCGCCTCGGCCGGTTCCGACCGGTCCAAGACCTCGAGTTCGCGCACCTATCACCAAGAGGTGATCGCGTACCGTGAATCACGATACGCCATCCAACTCGCCTTCCAGTCCGCCGTCACGACGGCGAAGGCCAACTATCTCCAGGCGCTATCGATTGCGACCACCTCGGCCGAACGCAGCGCCGCCCAACAAGCCCTGACGACCGCCATCATCCAAGCGGCGTCCCAGCGCAGTGCCGCGCTCACGACCTTGGGCGCACCACCCGTTCGCTCGACGTAGCGTCCGTCGCGTCTAGGTGAGTTTCTCTATCGCGACGGCGTCGTCGCGTCCTTGAAGCCCGACGTCGCGACGAGCGCGCACCCGAGTACCGGCCTCGATGACCCGTGAGCCGTCGGCGATGTTCACGCAGTGGAAGTAGAACTGCCCGCCGTCGTCGCTGCGGATGAACCCGTCGCCACGACGCCCGTCAAATAACTCGACGACCCCGAGCACGTTCACGCCGACGCGACCGAACCTTGTTCTAAGACGCTGATCATCGCCAGCGCGCTCTCGGCGGCCTCGCGTCCCTTATTGGTCTCGTCGGCCTCGGAGCGTTCCAGCGCCTGCTCGACCGTGTTCGTCGTCAGTACGCCGAAGATCACGGGCACGCGGGTGGAGAGTTGCACGTCCTGGACGCCGCGCGCGCACTCGCCCGCGACGAGTTCGTAGTGACCCGTCTCCCCACGGATCACCGCGCCGAGGGTGATCACCGCGTCGTAGGGTCGTTCGGCGTCGGCGTAGGCGAGAGCGAGTAGCGGTATCTCGAAGGCGCCGGGCACCCAGCCCACCGAGATGTCCGCTCGATCGACCCCCGCGGCCTCCAAGGCCGCGAGCGCCCCTTCGAGGAGGCGAAGCGTGATGGCGCCGTTGAATCGAGCACAGACGAGGGCGATGCGAAGTCCCCGACCAACGGCCGTTGGCTCGAGCGACTCACCGGAGCGATCGCGCAGTCCTTCGAGCACCGTGGGATCGAAGGTCGTGTCCTTAGTCGAGGTCATCGAGTCCCTCTAAGAGATGGCCCATGCGTTCGCGCTTGGTGCGCAAGTACTCGATGTTGAACGACGTCGGACGACTCTCGAGGGGAACGCGCTCGACGATGTTGAGGCCAAAGCCCTCGAGGCCGCCGTACTTGATGGGGTTGTTCGTCATGAGGCGCATCGAGGTCACCCCTAAGTCAACGAGGATCTGTGCGCCGATGCCGTACTCTCGCGAGTCGACCGGCAGGCCCTGTTCCAAGTTGGCGTCGACCGTGTCGTGACCCTCTTCTTGGAGCGCGTAGGCGCGAATCTTGTGACCGAGGCCGATGCCGCGACCCTCGTGACCACGAAGGTAGACGACGATGCCCGCGCCCTCGGCGGCGATCTTCGCCAACGCCGTACGCAACTGTGGTCCGCAGTCACAGCGCAACGACCCGAGCGCGTCACCGGTGAGGCATTCGGAGTGCACGCGCACCAAGACGTTCGACACGTCCTCGATGTCGCCGTAGACGAGCGCCATGTGCTGTTCATTGTCGAGCACGCTCTCAAAGACGTAGGCGTGAAACGTGCCGAACTCCGTCGGGAGGGACGCCTCGGCGACGCGCTTGACCAACTTCTCGTGGCGGCGCCGGTAACGGATCAGATCGGCGATGGTCACGATCGGCAACTCGTGACGTTGAGCGAACTCCTCGAGTTCGGGGAGGCGCGCCATGTCCGACTTGTCCTTGGTCACCACCTCGCAGAGCACGCCGGCGGGGAACTTACCGGCGAGACGACAAAGGTCGACGGTGGCTTCAGTGTGACCCGCGCGCTTTAACACACCACCTTCTCGGTAGCGCAGGGGAAAGATGTGGCCGGGACGGTTGAGGTCGTTCGGCCGCGTCGCGGGATCGATCAACGCGCGGACCGTCGCTGCCCGGTCGTGGGCGGAGATGCCCGTCGTGGTGTCGTGGCGATAGTCCACCGAGACGGTAAAGGCCGTTCGCTGGGCCTCGGTGTTGGCCACCACCATCAAGGGCAGGTCCAGTTCGTCGGCTCGCTGGCTCTCTAACGGCACGCAGAAGATGCCCGAGGTGTACTCGAGGAAGAACGCCATCGCCTCGGACGTGACGTCCTGGGCGGCCATGATCAGGTCACCCTCGTTCTCACGGTCCTCGTCGTCGACCACGACCACCATCCCGCCGTTGCGGATCTGGGCGATTGCCTCTTCGATCGTCGAAAGCGCCATTAGACCTCCACGTCAATGCGAATATCTTCACCTACGCGACGCACGTCGACGATCCGACCTCGTCGCAAGGCCTCCATCGTAGGGGTGGAAAGGCCCGCCAGTGCCGCCAACGTGCCCTGGGCACCGGCGAACGCCGCCGCCTGGTACCAGACAATGTGGTTCACCAGTCCGGCGTCTAAGAACGCACTCGTGGTGGTCGGGCCACCTTCGACGAGCAACTGGAGCACGTCGTGATGTCCGAGTTCATCCAGCACGTGCCCGAGATCGCCAGAGAGTTCCAGGCACGGACGCACCCTCGCGTCCTCGGGCGCGCGCCCGAGCACGACCCGCAAGGGCTCGAGGACGATGTCATCCAGTCGAGCCGTGAGCTCGGGGTTGTCGAGTCGCACGGTGTTCGCCCCCACGAGGATCGCTTGGCTCTGGGCGCGCAACACGTGCGCGTCACGACGCGCCTCGGGTCCGGTGATCCACTGACTCGTGCCGTCGGCCATCGCGACGACGCCGTCGATGGTGCTCGCGATCTTCGCCACCACGTAGGGGCGGGTCGTGACGCGATGCCAGATGTAGGGCGCGAGTTGCGCGCGCACCGCCGCCTCTTCGATTCCGACTTCGACGTCCACGCCCGACGCCTTCAACAGCGCGATCCCCTGACCCGAGACGCGCGGGTCCGGGTCGATGGTCCCCACGACCACGCGCGCGACACCGGCTTCGATGATCGCCTCGGCGCAAGGACCGGTACGCCCCACGTGGGAACACGGCTCTAAGGTCACGACCATCGTGGCGCCTCGCGCGGCGTCGCCGGCTCTGCGCAACGCCTCGACCTCGGCGTGGGACTCTCCCGGCGCTTGGGTGTGGCCCTCGCCGACGATCACTCCACGGTCATTGACCAGCAGCGCCCCGACCCAGGGATTAGGGGGCGCGTGAAAACGAGCCTTCTCCCCCTCGTCCATCGCCATGGACATCAGCTCCGTGAGTGAGAACTTCACGTCAGCGCACTCACGGCCGCCGCGCGCAGGGCCGCCGCGGCGGCGAGGGGGTCCTCGCGCGCGAAGATCGCCGAGCCGGCGACCAGAACGTTGGCGCCCGCGCGCACCGCAATCGGCGCGGTGGCGACGTCGATACCGCCGTCGACTTCAATGTCGAGGGCGAGGGAGTTGCGATCGACTTCGCGTCGGGCTTCTTCGACCTTCTCCATCACCTCGGCCATGAAGGACTGACCGCCGAAGCCGGGAAAGACGGTCATCAACAACAACAGGTCGATGTCGCCGAGGAAGGGCGCCACCGCGTGAAAGGGTGTGTCGGGATTGGCGGCGAGCCCGACGCGCAGACCCAACGCGCGGGCGTCCTCGATCAATTGAGCGGTTCCACCGACCTCGACGTGGACCGTGCAGCCGTTCGCCCCCGAGCGCGCGAAGGCCTCTAAGTATCGACCCGGCTCGCTCATCATGAGGTGACAGTCGAAGAACCGCGAGCTGTAGCGACGAAGCGACGCCACGACCGGGGGGCCGATCGAGACGTTCGGGACGAAATGGCCGTCCATCACGTCGACGTGGAGCCAGTCGGTTTCCGCGTCGATGCGCTCGACGTCGTAGCCAAGGTTGCCGAAATCGGCCGAGAGAATTGACGGCGCGATGCGAAACTCGCCCACCGGGCCCGCGTCGATCACCGTCACGCGATCAGCCTAGGTCGACGCACCGTCACGACCACTCGACCAGGGCACTCGCGTTGTAGCGTCCTCGCCACCACGCCCGCGCGTCCATCGTGGGAGATCCTTCCGGTCGGACCGAGTCGACGGCGAAGGAACCCTCGGCGGTGCCCAACACGACCGCGCCGTCGCGCAACGCCACCACGCCGGGGGCCGCAACGGTCTCCACCACGTGTGCTTCGAGCACACCCACCCGCGCGCCCTCGACGAAGCAGTACGCTCCCCCGAGCCGCACGGTACGCAGCGCCAACTCCGCAGAGTTAGCCGGCGAGAGGTGCAGCGTTTCCTTCGTGAGCTTGTCGGCGTAGGTCGCGTCGCCCACTTGGGCCACGGGATTCGCCAACAGCGTGGGCGTGTCGAGCACCTCGATCAGCGCCGCCGCCCCGAGGTGGGCCAGTTCCTCGAAGAGCGTCGCGGCGCTCTTCTCCTCAATGGTGATGCGACGTTCGAGGTGGACGGGTCCCGTGTCGAGGGTCGGCTCCAAGGACATGATCGAGACGCCCGTCTCGAGGTCACCGGCGAGGATGGCGCGCTGCACGGGCGCGGCCCCGCGCCAGCGCGGGAGGAGGGAGAAGTGGACGTTGAGCATCGGTATGAGCGCCAGTAACGAGGCGGGGATGATCGCGCCGTAGGCGACGACGACGCCGCGCTCGGCGCCGGAGGTCTCGACGTCCGCGAGACGATGCGTCACGTGAAGGCCGTGCGCCATCGCCGCTGCCTTGACGGGGCTGGGCGAAAGGGCCGAACCGCGGCCCCGGCGCTTATCGGGTCGCGTCACGACGAGGACGACCTCGTGACCGGCCGCGATCAACGCGTCAAGTGAGGGGACCGCCGCCTCGGGAGTACCGAGGAACGCGAGACGCATCTAGTCACCGAGCAGTTGTCGGAGTCCGTCGTGATCGTCACGGTTGAACGTCAGGCGACGCTTGCGCAGGGTACGTTTCGCCTCTCGGCGCTGCTCGTCGGTCAATCGTTCGACCAACAAGACGCCGTCTAAGTGGTCGCACTCGTGTTGGAAGATGCGTCCCTCGTACTCGTTGGTCTCAATGTCGAGTTCGTTGCCCGCTAAGTCGTAACCCCTGAGGTGCACCTCATTCGCGCGGACGATCTCCCAACTGAGCCCGGGTACCGAGAGACAGCCTTCTTCGTAGGTCCACTCGCCCGAGGTCTCCACGATGACCGGGTTGATGACGGCGTGAGGTCCCTCGCCCTTGTCGTAGACGAAGAGTCGCTTCTGGACCCCAATCTGATTGGCCGCCAGGCCTACGCCCGGGGCCTGGTGCATGGTCACGATCATCGACTCCACCAGGGCGGCGAGCTTCCCGTCGATCTCTTCCACCTCGGTGGTGGGGGTGGTCAGGACCGGGTCGCCGTAGGTGCGAATGGGCAGCGTCGTCACGCAACCACGTTACCGTGGCCCACTTGGACCCCTCGGCTCAGTTCACCGCGACGCGGATCTTCCCCGAGGGTCGCGGCGTCTCGCGGAGCGCACGGGTGAGCGTCCCGACGTCCTTCGCGCGTAACGAATAACCCGCCGGCGTCTCGATGACCTCAATCGACGTATCCGTCATGGCCGCGACGAAGTCCGCCGCTCCCTCGCCCGTCACCTCGGCACTGGCCGCGAAGGGTTCGAGTCCCAGCAACCGTGCCGTCTCAACGTCGTCCTCAATGATGCCGTCGAAACTCGCCGTTTCGATCGCGCGAAGTACGACGTCGTCCCCGCGGCGAGTCTGCAGCACCACGAGGCCACGACCGTCGCGACGCGAGCCCACCAGTCGGGCGGCCTTGCCCACCGCGGTAATGGCCGCACGTCGGGCGGAGTCTCGCGGGGCCAGCAGGTACTGGTCGAAGTCGACGAAGATCACGACCCCCGCTCGTCGAACGCGCTGCCAGGTCGCCTCGGTACCCACGACGACGCGCTCGAGGGGCACCGCCTCGTCGCTCGCGGCCGTGAGTTCACTCACGCTTCGCCCCAACTGGGCACTGACGTCGCGCGCCAACGTCGTCACGCCGACGCGCAGGCGCTTGAGATTCGTCGATCCGCACGCTCGACAAAAGAGTGCCCGAGTCTCGTGAGCGTCGGCGCAGGTGAGCTGTCCCTCCACCTCGAACTCGGCCTGGTGGCAGGTCGCACAGCGGGCCAGCTCGCCGCACGACTGACAGGCGAGGAGTCGTCCGCTCCCGAGGCGCTGGTGGATCACCACGACCGCCACGGCCTCCTCGCCCTCTAAGGCGCGATGCGCCGCGTCGAGCGCCCGGCGACTTAACACGCCCTCGTGGGGGTCGGCCTGGCGGCGGTCGATGACCTCGACCCGAGGCCACCCCCCGACGAGGTCCTCGCTCGTCGCGAAGGTGCCGCCATCGAGCAGCGAGGGCGAGGGGATCATCGAGGTCAACCACAGCGGCGCTTGGTCGCGGGCGCATCGTTCGCGTAGCGCGGCGACCGCCTCCCAGGTCGGCGACGCGCCCGAGCGATACGACTCGTCGTCGGCGTCAATGACGACGGCACCGGCGACGCGCGGCACCGGCGCGAGGGCCGTCCCGCGCGCGCCGATCACCACCGGCCATCCCGCCCTCGCGCGCTCCCACTGCTCCGGGGTCGCCACGGCGAGGCCGCGCTGTTCGAGTCGACCGGCCAGTCGCGTGGCCCAGCGCTCGTTGGGCACGAGCACCAAAAGAGACCCCTCTCGCTCGCGCGCGCTCTCGTAGGCGCCCAGCACCAACGCCAGCGGGTCGAACGTCGGCGCGAGTTGCCACACCCCGGGTGCGGCCCGCCACGCCACCTCGGCCACGTTGGCCGCGAGCGGCGCCGCGACGGGGGGCGTGGGTAGCACGCTCACCACGCGCGAAGGTGAGGCGGCCAAGAGAAAGCGGCTCCACGACCCGTACCACCGCTCGCCGGCCCAGCGCAGGAACGCAAGCGCGGAGGGTGGCGGACCGTAGCCGAGCCACTTCTTCACGGGCTTAAGGTCCGGGGACGGTACTGCTTCTTCGATCACCCAGCCGCGCACCGAGCGGTGGTTGAAGTCCACCCGCACCCGGTCACCCACCCCGACCTGAGCCGTCGCGTCAGTGAGCGCGTAGTCGAAGGGCCGGTCGACCGCGGCGACCTCGGTGATAATGCGAACCGCGCGGGCGGTCACTAGGTCAGCGACAGTTCCCGGCGAAGGTCGTCGAGGCGCGGCGTCTGCTCCCAGGCGAAGCCCTGGTCGGTGCGGCCGAAGTGACCGTAGGCGGCCGTGCGCTGGTAGATCGGCCGACGTAGGTCCAGGTCGCGAATGATCGCCGCCGGACGCAGGTCGAAGAGCGCGTCGACGGCTTTGGCGATCTTGGCGCGGTCCACTCGTTCGGTGCCGAAGGTCTCGACCAACACCGAGACCGGCCGCGCGACGCCGATGGCGTAGGCGACCTGGACCTCACAGCGCTCGGCCGCGCCGGAGGCGACGACGTGCTTGGCGACCCACCGCGCCGCGTAGGCGGCGGAACGGTCGACCTTGGAGGGATCCTTGCCGGAGAAGGCCCCGCCACCGTGGCGGGCCATCCCGCCGTAGGTGTCGACGATGATCTTGCGACCGGTGAGACCGGTGTCGGCGTGGGGACCGCCCAGGACGAACTTGCCCGAGGGGTTGACGAACACCCGCATCGAGGAGGTGTCGAGGTCACTCGGCAACATTGGTCGAATCACGTGGTCGATCACGTCGCGCTGGATCGTTTCGTGGTCGTAGCCGTCTTCGTGCTGGGTTGAGACGAGCACCGTCTCGACCCCGACCGGACGGCCCTCCTCGTAGGCGATGGTCACCTGGGTCTTGCCGTCGGGTCGTAGGTAGGGCACCTGGCCGGATCGTCGTACCTGGGAGAGGCGCATCGAGAGTCGGTGCGCCAGCCAGATCGGTAGCGGCATGTAGTCCTCGTTGTCGTTGCAGGCGTAGCCGAACATCATGCCTGGTCTCCCGCACCGAGGGCGTTCAGTTCGTCCTCACCACCGAGGCCACTGCGGTGCTCGAGCGCGACGTCCACCCCGCCGGCAATGTCGGGGCTCTGGCGGTCCAGCGAGACCAGCACCGCGCAGTTCTTTCCGTCGTACCCCTTGGCGCCGTCGTCGTAACCAATCTCCAAGATCGTTCGTCGCGCCACCGCGGCGATGTCGACCACGGCGGTGGTGGTGATCTCACCGGCGACCACGCACAGCCCCGTCGTCAGCAGCGTCTCACAGGCCACCCGCGCCATGGGGTCTTGGGCCAGGATCGCGTCGAGCACCCCGTCCGAGACCTGGTCAGCCATCTTGTCGGGGTGGCCTTCGGTCACCGATTCGGAGGTAAAGAGCGTGCGATCGCTCATGAGGGGCCGTCTTCGAACATTGCAGCCACCCTAGCCAAGATCGCCACGGCGACCGCTTCTTTCGAGCGCAGCGAAACGCGCTCGGCCACCTCGTCGCGGTCCAGCAGGACAACCTCATTGGTTTCGTGCATGAAGCCCGCGCCCGGTGCGGCAACGTCGTTCACCACGAGCAGGTCGACACGTTTTTCTCTCAATTTCGCGCTCGCGTTGGCCATGACGTTGGTGGTCTCGGCGGCGAAACCGACGATCAACTGTCCGCGTTGGCGTTGCGCCACGAGTTCCGCCAGAACGTCGGGTGCGGGGGTGAATCGCAGTTCGGGTACGCCTTCGCGCTTCTTAAGCTTTTCCTTCGACGCCGTCAGCGTGAAGTCCGCGACCGCGGCGGCCATGATCACCACGTCACTGTCCAGCGAACGCTTCATCATCGCGTCGTACATCTCCGCGGCACTTTCGACCGCGACGACGTCAATCGCCCGTACGGTATCGAGGCTGAGGGGCAGTTCGACGGTCGAGACCAGCGTGACGCTCGCGCCCTGGCGCGCGGCGACTTCGGCGAGCGCGTAGCCCTGGCGGCCCGAGGACCGATTGGAGAGCACCCGCACCGGGTCGATCGCCTCGCGGGTGCCGCCCGCGCTGATGAGCACGCGGCGGCCGCTGAAGGGACCACGGTATCCCTCAACGATCGCCTCGACCAACGCCGCGATACGCGTCGGTTCGGGCAGACGACCGACGCCTTCGTCGCCGCCCGCGAGGGCGCCGCGCTCGGGCTCCATCACCATCACCCCGCGTCGGCGCAGCGTCGCGAGGTTCTCTTGCACCGAGGGCTGTTCCCACATCTCGGTGTGCATCGCCGGACACAACAGCACCGGCGCGCGCGTGGCGAGCAACGTCGCCGTCAAGAGGTCGTCGGCGAGTCCGGTGGCGTACCGCGCGATGAGGTGCGCGGTGGCGGGCGCCACCACGACCAACGCGGCGTGCTGGCCGAGGTAGGTGTGGGGAATGGGCGTCGTCGGGTCGCCGTAGAGGGAGGTGCGCGCCGGTTCACTCGCGAGCGCCGAAAAGGTCACGGCCCCGACGAAGCGGGTGGCGTCCGGCGTGAGTACCGGCGCGACGTAGTAGCCCTTATCGCGCAAGAGACGCAGGAGTTCGACCGATTTGTAGGCGGCGATGCCGCCGGCAACGCCTAAGACGATGCGGGGAGTCGACGAACTAGGCGTCGCGGAGGGCATCGGTGAAGGCGTCCAGGTCGCTGTTGGCGTCCTGGCGTGCCTGTTCCGCGGCCTCGGCCTGCAGCCGCTCGTTCTCCAACTCGTCGACGGTGGGACGGTGAAAGAGGAGCTTGCCCTCGTAGAGTTCTTCCATCGCGAGGGACAGTGACTTGTTCGACAGTGACGTCACCTGCGGGGGGATCAAGGCGCCGTGGCCCGAGCCGAGACCGTTGTAGTACTCGTTGATCTCTCGCGCGCGGATCGCCGAGACCGCCACCAGAGTGAATTTGGAGTCGCCGACCTTACCGAGGAGATTCTCGATGGGCGGGTCGACCAGCGTGGGGCGTTCGGCCATAGTACTTAGTCCTTTGAGGAGGGTTCGCGTCGGTGCCGACGGAGTTCTCCCAGTATAGAGAGGATTTCCCCCGTCGCTCGCTCCACCTCGTCGTTCACGACCACGTAGGACGCCAGTTCGTGGCCCTTTTCGAGCTCCGCGGGGGCGCTCTCCAGGCGATCGGCGACGTGCAGGTCGTCGTCACCGCGAGTGCGCAGGCGCTCCTCGAGACGCTCCATCGACGGGGGCAAGATCAAAAAGACGACGGCGCGGGGCGTGCGAGCGAGCACCTGCTCGGCCCCTTGCACCTCAATCTCGAGCAGTACGTCACAGCCCTCGGGCGCGTCGACCTTCGGGGTGCCGTAGAGGTGGCCGTGGAACTCCGCCCACTCGAGAAAGGCGTCCTCGTCGATGGCCCGCTCGAAGGTGGCCCGGTCGACGAAGTGGTACTCATCGCCTCGCTCGCTCGGGCGCTGCTCGCGCGTCGTCCAACTCTTACTCAGCCAGAGATGCCCGTCCGCTTCCACGAGGCGACGCGCCAAGGTCCCTTTGCCTACGCCGCCCGGTCCGATGAAAACGACGACCAGCGGTTCAGCGAACAAGAGCTCGAAAAAGTTCGGCGCGCTGTTTGGGGCCGAGCCCGCGAATACGACGTGTCTTGGCGATCGAGGCGCTCTTCATAATGCGCTCGGCCTTCACCTCGCCGATGGCCGGCAGCGCGCTGATGAGGTCGTAGGCGCGCATCTGCGCGACGCACTCCTCGTGTGCCGCGAGGGCGAAGAGTTCCTCTAAGGACAACTCGCCCGACTTCACCAGACGCTTCACTTCGGCGCGTCGACGTCGATTCGCCACCGCCAAACGTGACGCCTCCACCCGCTGTTCCTGCGACAGTGAGGGCGGTGTCGGTGTCACGAGGTCAGACTACTCCGCGAAGTACGCAGCGTCTAGGGAGTGCTAGAGAGCGGCTAATAAGTCGTCGCGCCAACGCCGCGTGGCGTCGTGTAGACCCCGTCGCTCGGGGCCGGCGCGCAAGATATCGCGGGACACGCTGACCAGCACCGTGCCCTCTTCACATCGTTCGAACAAGCGCGCGACGTCCTGGGCGCCCGCGCCCTGGGCGCCCACCCCCGGGACGAGGTAGGGCCCGGCCAAGGTCGAGAGGTCGAACTCCGGTGCGTCGCGCGTCGCACCCAAGACGACCCCGAGCGATCCGAGGCCGCTGTCGCGGTGGTTGAGTTCAGCGACCCGACGCAATACCAGGTCCTCGACCCGGCCCCCGTCGGAAGTGCGCGCGCGCTGCAGCTCACGACCGTCCTCGTTCGACGTCGCGGCCAGGACGAACACGCCGCGTCCGCTGGCCCACGCGGCCTCGAAGAGCGGAGCGAGCGCGTCGACCCCGAGGTAGGGACTCGCGGTCACCGCGTCGACCGCGAGTGGCGAGCCGTCGCGCAACCACGCCTGGGCGTAGCCCTCGTTGGTGGGCGCGAAATCGCCGCGCTTCGCGTCCGCCACTACCAACAAGTCGGCGTCGTGGGCCTCGGTGATCAATCGTTCGAGCACGCGGAACCCGGCCGAACCGAAGCGCTCGAAGAAGGCGACCTGGGGCTTGATCGCCGCGACCACCCCACTCACCGCCTCTAAGACCGCGAGGGCGAAGAACTCCACCCCTTCGGCGTTGTCGCTTCGGTCCCACGCCTCGAGCAGCGCGCTGCTGGGATCGATCCCCACGCACAACGGACCTCGCTCCCGCAAACGTTCTTGTAATCGGACTCCGAAACTCTCACCCATGCGCCACTCCGATCAGTTCTTCGATATTCGACACGCCGTGCGCGAGCATCCACGCGTCGAGTTCGCGCGCGACGCGCCACGGTGCCCGGGGATCGGCGAAGGTCGCGGTTCCGACTTCGACGGCGTTCGCCCCGGCCATCACCATCGCCACCGCGTCCTCGCCACTGCTCACCCCGCCCACGCCCACGATCGGCGCGTCCGCGAACGCCTCGCGGCACTCGTAGACCGCGCGTAGGGCGACCGGCAAGATCCCCGGTCCGCTCACTCCCCCGCCCTTGTTGCCGAGCGTCGCACGACGCGCCTCGACGTCGATCACGAGACCCAAGACGGTATTGACGAGTACGAGGGCCGCCGCTCCACCGCGCAGCGCGGCGTCGGCGACCTCGATGAGCTGGGGCGTGTTGGGACTCAACTTCGCCCACACCGGCAGGCCGGCCTCGTGAGCCGCGCGGACGATCTCGTGCGTGGCCGAGGGTGAGTGCGCGAAGATCTCGCGGCGGCCTTCAAGGTTGGGACAGCTCGCGTTCACCTCCAGTGCCACCACGTCGGCGCCCCTCATCAGTCTCGCCGCCTCGGCGAACTCCGCGACGGTTCGTCCCCAGATCGACGCCACGACGTCGACGCCCGTCGCGCGCAGTCGAGGTAGGTCGTGTGCGCGCCACGCCGCCACGCCCGGGCCCGCTAAACCGACCGCGTTCAACATGTGCTCACCCGACGCGGCCACGCGCGGCGGCGGGTTCCCCTCCCACGCGAACGGGGCGAGGGACTTCGTGACGACGGCCCCGAGCTCGAAGAGATCACCGTAATCCGAGAGCTCTTCGCCGTACCCGGCCGTCCCCGAGGCGGTCATCACCGCCGAGCGTAAGGCGACCTCCCCGACGTGCGTAGGGAGTCTGCTCACGCGTGGAGTTCTTGTAGGGAGTGCACTCGCCAGCCGTGCGCCCGGGTATCGGCGATCCCCTTGGCTGCCGCGAAGCCCGCATTCAACGTCGTGACGCAGGCGACCCCGTGCGCGACGCAGGCCGCGCGGATCTCGGCGCCGTCGGAACGGGCGCTCGAGCCCGAGGGTGTGTTGATCACCATCTGCACCTCACGGGCGGCGATCATCTTGAGCGCGTCGACCCCGAGGTCGCCGAGGCCGACCTTGCCCACCAGCGTGTCGACGCGTACGTCGTTCGAGCGCAGGAACCCGGCCGTGCCGACCGTGGCGGCGAGGCGGAACCCGAGCGCCGAGAGTTCGCGCGCGAGCGCCAGACCGGCGACTTTGTCACGATCCGCGAGGGAGAAGAAGACCTGGCCCTCGTCGGGCAGTCGCGTGCCGGCCGCGAGTTGGGACTTGGCGAAGGCGATGCCGAAACTCTCACCGATCCCCATCACCTCACCCGTCGAACGCATCTCGGGCCCGAGGACGGTGTCGACGCCGGGGAACCGGCTAAAGGGCAGCACCGCTTCTTTCACGCTGACGTAGGCGGGCACCGGGGTCGAGTCGGGCACCACGCCGCGCTCGCGCAACGTCGCGAGCGTCGTACCCATCATCACTTCTACGGCCACTTGGGCGACCGGCACCCCCGTCGCCTTGGCGACGAAGGGTACCGTGCGACTGGCGCGCGGGTTCGCCTCCAAGACGTAGACCTCTTCGTTCTTGACGGCGTACTGGACGTTGATGAGCCCGACGACCCCGAGCGCGTCGGCGATCTTTTTCGTGTAGTCCTGCAGCGTCGCCACGACACCGACGCTCAGGGACTGGGGCGGCAGCGCGCACGCCGAGTCGCCCGAGTGCACGCCCGCCTCTTCGACGTGCTCCATGACCCCGGCAATGAAGATGCCGCCTCGCGCGTCGCGCACGGCGTCGACGTCGACTTCGATGGCGTCTTCTAAGAAGCTGTCGAGCAGAATCGGCCGGCTCTGGGAGACCCCGCCCTCTCGCGCGAGGGAACCGTGCGCGCTGGTGAGGTCGGCCATGACGCGCTGGAGTGCCGCGTCGTCGTAGACGATCTCCATGGCCCGTCCACCGAGCACGTAGCTCGGACGGATCAGGACCGGATAGCCCACACGTTTGACGACGGCGCGCGCTTCTTCCAACGTGAGGGCCACGTCCCCGGGCGGTTGACGTAGGCCGAGCGACGTGCAGATCGCCGACCACTGTTCGCGGTCCTCGGCGGCGTCTATTGCCGCAACCGGGGTGCCGAGCACGAGGGCGGGGTCGAGCGAGTGCGAGAGCTTCAAGGGGGTCTGACCACCGAGACTTACGATCACCCCCACGACGCGGGCGTCCCCGACGCACGCCGCGCGCTCGGCCGCGATGACTTCGGCGACGTCCTCGGGGGTCAGTGGCTCGAAGTAGAGCCGATCGGACGTCGAATAGTCCGTCGAGACGGTTTCGGGGTTGCAGTTGACCATCACCGTCTCGTAACCCATCGCGCGCAACGCCATCGACGCGTGCACGCAGCAGTAGTCGAACTCGATGCCCTGGCCGATGCGGTTGGGTCCCGAGCCCAGGATGATGACGCGATCGCGCGAGGAGGCGACGACCTCGCTGTCGTCTTCGTAGGTGCTGTAGTGATAGGGCGTGGCGGCTTCAAACTCCGCGGCGCAGGTGTCGACCGTCTTATAGGTGGTCACCACGCCGCGGGCCCGGCGCAACTCCGCCACGCGCTCGCTGGTGGATCCGGTGAAGTTGGCGATCTGGACGTCGGAGAAGCCCGACTGTTTATAGCGACGCCACTCCCGGGCGTCGAGGTGCTCGAGGTCCACCTCGCCCAAGAGTTCGGCTTCGAGTTCCACGAGTTGCGCGAGTTGGTGCACGAACCAGGGGTCGAGTCGCGTGCGGCGTGCGACGTCTTCTACCGACGCGCCGCGACGCAGCACCTGATGCAGCGCGAAGAGGCGCTCGGGCGTCGCCACCACGCACCGGTCCCACAACTCGTCCTCGGCGGTGTCGGCGAACTCACTGTCCTCGCCGAGGGCGAAACCGACGCGACCTTGTTCGAGTGAGCGCACCGCCTTTTGCAGCGACTCGGCGAAGGTGCGCCCAATCGCCATCACTTCGCCGACCGACTGCATGCGGGTACCCAGCTGCGGCGAGGAGCCCGGCAACTTCTCGAAGGCCCAGCGGGGAATCTTGGTGACCACGTAGTCGATGGTGGGCTCGAAGCTCGCTGGCGTCACGCGGGTGATGTCGTTCTCGATCTCGTTGAGGTTGTAGCCGACCGCGAGCCGTGCGGCGATCTTGGCGATGGGAAAGCCCGTGGCTTTTGACGCCAGTGCGCTCGAACGCGAGACGCGCGGGTTCATCTCGATCACCAGGCGCTCGCCAGTCTCGGGGTTGACGGCGAACTGAACGTTCGATCCCCCGGTCTCGACGCCGACGCGACGCAGGATCCGAAACGCGTCGTCACGCATCGCTTGATACTCAACGTCACTCAAGGTCTGCTGCGGTGCGACGGTGATCGAGTCGCCGGTGTGCACGCCCATCGGGTCGACGTTCTCGATGCTGCAGATCACGACACAGTTGTCGGCCTGGTCGCGCATGACCTCGAGTTCGAACTCCTTCCAACCGGCGATGGACTTCTCGACCAAGATCTCACCTATGGGAGAGGCGTCGATGCCCTCCGCGGCGAGGCGCAGCAACTCATCGTCGCTGTAGGCGATACCCGTCCCGGCGCCGCCGAGGATGTAGCTCGGACGAATGATGATGGGATAGCCGATGCGTTGGGCGATGGCGAGGGCCTCGTCGATCGCGTGGGCGAACCCCGATTCGGGCACGGCCAGGCCGATCTCGGCCATCGCCTCTTTGAATCGCTCGCGGTCCTCGGCCGTCGCAATGGCCTCGGGCCGAGCGCCAATCACCTCGACGCCCAAGCGCTCGAGGTCCCCGCGGCGCACGAGCTCCATCGTCAGATTCAAGGCGGTCTGACCGCCGAGGGTGGGCAGCAGCGCGTCGGGCCGTTCGCGTTCGATGATGTCGAGCACCACGTCCGCGTCCAGGGGCTCGACGTAGGTCGCGTCCGCCGTCAACGGGTCGGTCATGATCGTGGCGGGGTTCGAGTTCACGAGCACCACGCGGTACCCCTCGGCGCGCAGCACCTGGCAGGCCTGCGTGCCCGAGTAGTCGAACTCGCAGGCCTGTCCGATGACGATCGGCCCCGAGCCAATCACCATGATCGAGTGGAGGTCGTCGCGACGGGGCACTAGAGCACCTCCAGCGTGTCGGTGCGCAGCAACGCCTCGAAACGTTCGAAGAGGTAGCGCGCGTCGTGCGGCCCGGGTCCGGCTTCGGGGTGGTACTGCACGGAGAAGCAGCGCTCCTCGGGCGCCGCGATACCCTCGATCACCCCGTCGTTGAGATTGAGGTGGCTCACCACGGCGCGGCTCAGCGAGCCCGGGGTAACGGCGTAGTTGTGGTTCTGCGCGGTGATCTCGATGCGACCCGTCACGAGGTCCTGCACCGGGTGGTTGCTCCCGTGGTGCCCGAAGGGCAGCTTGTAGGTCGTCCCGCCGAGCGCCGTGGCCAAGAGCTGGTGACCGAGGCAGATGCCGAAGACCGGTACCGCGCCGACGAGGTCTCGAACCACCCGCACCTCCTCGACCAGCGCCGCGGGATCGCCGGGACCGTTGGAGAGGAACACCCCGTCGGGCCCGAGTTCTTCGACCTCGTGCGCGCTGGTCGAGGCGGGTACGACGGTGACGCGAAAACGCCGCGCGAGCTCGCGCACCATGGTTTCCTTGATCCCGTAGTCGAAGGCCACGATGTGCAGATCACCCTCACCACGGACGTAGGGGGCCTTCGTCGACACGAGCGAGACGAAGTCGGCCCCGTCGGTACCCACGGCGGTGCGCGCCGCGGCGGCCACCTCCGCGGGATCGCCGTGGCCGAAGGCGCCGGGCAGCGCACCGTGGGCGCGAAGGTGTCGCGTGAGACGACGGGTGTCGACCCCGACGATCGCCGGCACGTCGTGCTCGCGTAGGAAGGACTCCAACGAGCCCGTCGAGCGCCAATTCGATGGGAGTTCGCTCAGTTCTCGCACCACCACGCCGCGGCACCACGGTCGCCCGGCCTCCTCGTCAGCGGCGGTGACGCCGTAGTTACCGATGTGGGGATAGGTGAAGGCGACGACCTGTCCCGCGTAGCTGGGGTCGGTGATCACCTCTTGGTAGCCCGATAGCGCGGTATTAAAGACGAACTCGCCGGTGGTCACCCCCGACTCCGGCAGATACCCGGCGGCGTAACCCTCGAAGACGGTCCCGTCGTGCAGGACCAAGGTCGCTCGGGGCCCGGTCACGTGAGCTGCCCCTCGCTGACGACGACCTGGCCCTTGGCCACGAGCGCTCGTACGCGACCGCGGAGTTCACGACCGTCGTAGGGCGTATTGGTGGCGCGACTCTGTAACGCCTCGCGCGATACGGTCCAGCGCACCGTCGGATCGAAGACCACGATGTTGGCGTCCTCGCCCGGGGTCATCGAACCACCGTGCGCGCCGTGCGCCGGTCGCACGTCGCTAGCTCGAAGTTGGGCGATTCGTGCCGGAGCGCGCGACAGCACCGAGAAGAAGCGTTGCTCGTTGGCGGTCTCGGCGCCCAGGGCCGAGAAGGTCAGTGACGCCGCGTGTTCGAGACCCAACATTCCCGGAGGCGCCTCGTCGAAGGGCAGGTCCTTCAGCTCGGGGGCGTGCGGCGCGTGGTCGGTCGCGACCGCATCGATCTCACCCGCGACGAGTGACGCGCGGAGTGCGTCGACGTCCTCAGCGGAGCGAAGCGGCGGGTGGACCTTAAAGAGCGGGTCGAAGGTGGCGAGCACGCTCTCGTCCAAGCTGAGGTGGTGCGGCGCGACCTCGCAGGTCACGGGGAGTCCCTCGCGTTTCGCGGCCAGCACGAGCGCGACCGAACGAGCCGTCGAAAGGTGCAAGAAGTGCAGCGGGCAGCCCGTCAGACGCACGAGTTCGATGTCGCGCAGCACCATCAACTCCTCGGCCAACGCTGGTCGACCGACCAGACCCAATCGGCTGCTCCAGGGACCTTCGTTCATGGTGCCACCGGCCGCGAGTTGTTCGTCTTCGCAGTGTTGGGCGAGGCGCACGTCGAGGGGCTTGGCGTAGCTGAGCGCCCGACGCATCACGGCGGGGTCCTGCACGCCGATGCCGTCGTCGGTGAAGAGTCGCACGCCCAGGGCGGCCATCTCGGCGAGCGGCGCCAGGTGCGAGCCGAGTCGTCCCTGGGTGATCGCCCCGGCGACCGCGACGTCAATTGGCGTCGTCGCGCCACGCGCGAGAACGTAGGCGACGAGCGCCGCGTTATCGAGAGCCGGCTCGGTGTTGGGCATCGCGACGATGGCGCTGTAGCCGCCCACCGCGGCCGCGCGCGCACCGGAGTCGATGGTCTCGGCCTCTTCGCGGCCCGGTTCGCGCAAGTGCGCGTGCAAGTCGACAAAGCCCGGGCCCACCCAGCACCCCTCGGCGTCGATGACCGTCGCACCCTTGGGCACTGCGAGGGAGTCGCCCACCTCGCTGAGTCGCCCGTCCTTGATGAGGACGTCACCGCGGGAACTCGAGGTCTCCCCGACCACGGTTCCCCCGCGCAGCAGAATCGTCGTCACGCGTCCACCCCCTTGGTACCGGCGATGCTCAGGTACAACACCGCCATGCGAATGGGCACCCCGTTGGTCACTTGACGGTCGATCACGCTCGCGGGAAGGTCCGCCGCCCGCGAGTCGATCTCGACGCCGCGATTTATCGGACCGGGGTGCATGATGATCGTCGAGGGCGCGAGCCGCTTCGCGCGCTCGAGCGTGAGGCCGTAGGTGGTAGTGAACTCGCGCAGCGTCGGCACGAACGAGCCCGAGCCGCGCTCACGCTGCAGCCGCAAGAGGCCCACGACGTCGGCCCAGGCGAGCGCGTCGTCGAAGTCCGCCACGGGGGTCACTGGCCAGCTCGCGAGATCGTCGGGTAGCAGGGTGCCCGGCGCCGCCACGCGCACCTCGGCCCCGAGGGCGACGTAGGCACTGACGTCACTTCGCGCCACGCGGCTGTGTCGAAGGTCACCCACCAGCAGGATTTTGAGCCCCCGAAAGAGCTCCGCGCCGGTCTCGGGTCCGCGGCTCCCTTCATGCTCGGCCAGGATCTGGCGGATCGTGAACGCGTCGAGGAGGCCCTGGGTGGGGTGCTGATGCTGCCCGTCGCCCCCGTTGATCACGCGCACGTGCGGCACGTAGCGACTTACCTGGAGCGCGGCGCCACTCGAGGAGTGTCGCATGACGACCGCGTCGATACCCAGGGCGTCGACGGTGGCGATGGTGTCGCGCAGGGACTCCCCCTTCTTCACGCTGCTCGAGGCGATCGCGAGTGACAACACGTCAGCACTGAGCCGCTTCGCCGCGGTCTCGAAGCTCAAGCGTGTTCGCGTCGACTCCTCGAAGAACAGCGACGCGACGACGCGACCCTTTAGGGCGGGAACTTTCTTGATCGTCCGTTGGTTGACCTCAACGAACGTCTCGGCGGTGTCGAGCACTTCAACGATCGCCTCTTGGGTGAGGTCGTTCAGTGACAGGAGGTTCTGACCGCGCAGCGAGGTGATCACGACGCGCCCCTTGATCCGATCCATACGCCCTCGAGCGTGGCGAGAATCGCCTCGTCGAGGGAGGTCGGAAGATTCTTGCCGACGTAGTCGGGGCGAATGGGCAGCTCGCGGTGACCGCGGTCCACCAACACCGCGAGTTGGACCGCGCGGGGTCGACCCCAATCGGTGAGCGCGTTGAGCGCGGCACGGATGGTGCGCCCGGTGAAGAGCACGTCGTCCACCAGCACCACGGTGCGCTCCGTGAGGTCGTGGTCGATCACGGTGCTCGACGATCGAGGCACCGGGTTAAGGGAGAGATCGTCGCGGTAGAACGATACGTCGAGGAGGCCCACCGGCACCGCGTCACCCGTGATCTCGGTGAGCGCCGTGGCCAGTCGGGCCGCGAAGGGCCCGCCGCCGGTTTGAAGGCCGATGAGCGAGACGCGCGACACGTCGTGATTGCGTTCGACGATCTCGTGGGCCATTCGCGTCAAGGCGCGTCCGACGTCCGCGTCCGAGAGAAGTTGACTCTTCGCTACAAAAGCGGCACCGCGCTCGCGGGTTCGGGCATCGCCTTCGTGTTCCATTGCTCTCCCGTCGTACGAACCTCACGGGATTCGCTTTACGACTCGTCTCGACAACTTTAGCAATCGCGAAGCCCTCCGGTGATCGGGCGCTTCCGGGTACGTTCCAGTCTTCCGCGCGCCGCGATCGGGCAAAAGCGGCTCAGTAGAGTGGCTGCGTGAGGATCTGGCGGATCGGGCTGGCCGCCCTGACGTGCTCCCTCGTCTTCAGCGCCTGCGGGACGAGCCACCCTTCGTCGACTCCCTACGTGGCGTCTGCGAACTGCAAAGTCAGCGAAACGAACGTCGACCTGGCGGGGTGCGACCTCGCGGGTCGCGACCTCAAGGGCCTCGACCTCGCATCGGACGACCTTCGTCGGGCCAATCTCGCTGGAGCGGACCTGGACGGTGCCGACCTCCAGGGTGCCGACCTCCAGGGAGCCACGCTCAAAGGCGCGATGACCAACGCGTTGACGGTCTGCGTAAATGCGCACTTCGGGCCTTGTACGCGTTCAGGTCTGCGCAGCCCCTGAATCCAGGCCGGCGCGTTCGCGGGGTGAACCTCGATCCTGCGAGGTCGCGATCGGTGGAGTCATCACGAGGCTCTTCGCTCGCGCTTCTCTATACTTTGGGCCGATAGTGGAAACCTGCGGCGAGAGCTCGGGTGCCCACGATGAAAAGGGGTCCAGGGTGAACGGGACGCGAGGGCTGGGCGAGCGAGCACTGGCACCGCGCACTGTCACGCCGACGCCCCCGGGGATCACCCGACGGTGACCTACCTCAGCGCGAACTGGGGGTACCCGTGGGTCGCCGTGGCCGCGATCGCGGTGACGCTCATTCACGAACGCGGACTGCGCGCCCTGAACGCTCGCTCGACCAAAGAGCACGCCCTGGCGCGTCGACGAAAGATGTGGCTCAGTTACGCCGGCGTCGCGCTCGCGACGCTCAGTGTCATCTCGCCGCTGCAGTACTGGTCGATGGAGTACTTCTGGGTACACATGATCCAACACGTCACCGTCATGCTCGCCGCCCCGGCGCTCTACGTCGCCGGTGCACCCGTCGTCCCGCTACTCCACGCGATTCCCGTACGAGCGCGACGTCAACTCTTGCGCCGACTCTACGCGCGTGAGACTCCCCACCCCCTGCGACGCGTCGTGGCGGTCGTCTTCTCGCCGATCTTCGCGATCGTGTTCTTCAACGTCGTGATGGTCGTGTGGATGATCCCCCGCGTGTTCAATCCGGTCATGGGCGACCCGGTGCTCCACATCTGCCTCATGCTCTCGTCGTTCTTCATCGCCGGTGTGTTGTTCTGGTTCCAGTTCATCCCGTCGCACCCGTGGCAACCGACCCTCTCGCCCTTCGCACGCGTGGGCGCGTTACTGCTCACCAATCTGGCGATGACCGTGATCGCGATGGCGCTCAGCTTCTTCGCGTCGGGGCCCTTCTACGACATCGGCAACTCCATGTTGGGCATGGCGAATATGGGTTCGATGACGCCAACCACCTTGAGTCCACTCGCCGATCAGCAGATTGGTGCGGCCATCTTGTGGGTCTGCGGGGACTTCTGGTGCCTACCGGCGCTCGTGATGGCGCTGCGCCTGGTGTCGAAGAACGATGACGGATCGGGGACGATGGACCGGATCCTGCGCGGCCGCAATACGATCACGGTCGAGGAGTATCGGGCAATCGCCGCGAAAAACGCGACACCCTAGGACCGAGTTTGCGTTCGAGTGACGATGTGCACTTAGGACGTTGTTTCGTCGGCGAGCGGGGCACGCGAACCCTGGCCGAGCAAGGGGATCAGGTAGCCAAAGAACGCGACGGAGACCCCGAGGAACATCACCGCCATCCCCGCCAGTCGCAACGAGTGGCTGTAACACAAAGCACCGCCAATCGCGCCAAAGGCCACCCCCCATACACCCACCTTCGCGCCAATTCGCTCGAGGCGAGAGGCGTCGGGATCGCGCACCACGACGAGCGCAATGGCGATCGCGGCCAGGCCCAACGCACCGCCGAGGACCGCGTGCGAGAGGTACAGTGCCACTCCCCGGTGGGTGGTCCATCCGCTCGGCCGACTGAAGGGCACGTACAACATCCCAACGAGGCCGAGCACGAACTCCGCCACGACGAGCGTCGTCATGATCACCCACGTTGAGTGCCCTATCACGGCGGTACTCGTGTCGAGCGTGACCGCGTCGGCTGGCGCGCGCACGTTCACCTGAGCTTTGAGGGGACTCACCGGGCGAAGCGGCGCGACGTGCACCAGCACGTTGTAGGTCGCCACCGCGACCACGAGATGCATCAACGCGAGCACGACCACCGCGCGCCCCGGCTCACCGCGCACCAACAGCCACAGATCAGGCAGCCACAGCGCCACCGTCACCGCGGTCGCGACACGGAAGAACACTCGTCGAGGTGCGTTCACGTATTGCGTCACGAACCACCACGCGAGAGCGGCACCGAGCACACCGACCAACGTCAAAGTGCCGTAATCACTGAATCGAAAGTGCGAGTAATGCTGGAGCGTCGGATACCGGTTGGTCGTCCAGCGCACCAGCACCGCGTCGCCTACGAGCGACGCTCCGGCGCTGAGCGCGGTGGCGGCGACGACGCGCGCTGGCGCGGGTGGCGCGTAGGGCGCGCGGGCGTCCAACTCCCGCGTCACCACGCGACGACGCATCGCCGGAAGCTCGACGCGACCGGTGGTGATGGCGTTCGTCGCGGACGGTCCGCGCGAAATGACGCGGATGAACGGGATCTGAATTCGCCGAATGGTTTCCTTCGAAGGCGTTGTCCCGCGATGAAATCATCACGGTCGTGACGTCCGTTCACGTCGTTCCCGAAGTGCCTTCGCCGCCGGGTTGACCAGGCGGGGCCCCGCCTTCCTCGTCGCGTCGCGTCGACTCCAATCGACGCACCTCGTCTTGCCACGCGCTCAACATTCCTTGGTACTCGGGGGCGATCGCCGGCTTGGTCGACGGCCGTCGCAAACGAAACTCGGGATGGAGAATCTTCCACCACATGTAGGTGGCGAACAGCCCGAGCAGGGGCCACTCGAAGACGTACGCCCAGCTCAACTCGTTGCCGCCTTCGGCCCGACGAAGTTCGAACCAGAACGCGCCCGCGCAGAGCAACAGGCCCACCACGAGCGTCGCGTGAGTCCTCATCGCCGACGCCGACGTGAGCGAGGGGGCGCTCGCACCAGCGTGTTCCTCGTCGTTCACTTCGTCGACGTCGCCCACGCTCGCAATTTACTCGCCCATCCGTCCCCGCCCCGGCGCTCCACGCGCACCACTCTCGCCGTCCATCGAGCACTGTTTCCGTGCTGGAACGTATGACTTGGGTCCGAAGAGGGTGTAGTAATTTTCTTTCAGAACGATGAGCGATGAGAACACGAACGGACAGCGGGTGGCCTCTCAGACGCTTGGGGAGCTGAGCGAGGAAGAGCGCGCCTCGGCCTTCGCCACCGCCAACGCCGCCAAAGCTCGAAGCGCCGCCTTTCACCGGGGGCGCGCTCCCGTGCCACCGAAGTTCATCATTTGGACCGTCGTGGCCGTCGTTTTGCTGGGCCTCGGCGGCGAGGTGGGCCAACACTTCTTCGAAACGATCGGCAAGGCACCGACGGTGACCATACCCACCTCTCCCCCAGTAAAGGGCACCCCCGCCGCGACGCCGAAGAGCCCGTCGTTGATCGCCCTGCAGGTCTATATGGGCCTCAAGGAGATCGGTACCGAGGTAGCGCCGCCCTTCACGCTCAAAACACCATCGGGTAGCGACTGGAGCCTCAAGAACCAGCGGGGCAAGGTGGTCGTGCTCGCCTTTTTCAACTCAATCTGCAACGACATATGCCCCGTCCTCGGCGAAGAGATCCGTGACGCGAGTCGGGAGTTGGGCGTCGAACGCTCCAAAGTGGAGTTCGCCATCGTGAACACCGATCCCAATCACCTCAAGATCTCGCCGCGCAGTGACGCGCTGACCGTCCCCGGGCTCAGTGGGGATCCTGCGGTCACTCTCCTGTCGGGAACCATCGCCACCCTCAACCCGGTATGGTCGGCCTACGGCGTCCGCATCCTCGTGGGCGCCACCGCCACGGAGGTGTCGCATAACAACGTGCTCTATTTCGTCGCGCCGAACGGCGATCTCAGCGCGTACGCCGCCCCCTTTGGCACCGAAAGCAAGACCGGCCGGTACTCTTTGGCGGCCTCGAGTCTCCACCTCTACGCGCGAGCAATCGCCGAAACCGCCGACAGTCTCGTCCCGTGAGTGACGACCTCTCGGACTTCGAAGTCGTCCCCTTCGACCCCGCGTCGATGCCGCTGTCGTCCCTGGGCATCGCGAAAGCGGTTTGGTATCGCCGCCCTTGGGTGCTCACGTTGCTCGCGTTGATCGTCATCCTCGCGATCTCGATCGTTATCGACCTTCCTCGCTCGACAACCACCGCCGAGGACGCCGCGTCGCAGAACTCCTCGATCAAAGAGATGAACACCGACCTCGCCGAGTGCACCTTCGCGGCGAATGAGTCGTTCAACTTCTACAACGCCAAGGTCGCCAAGCGCCTCACCCCCTCGGACCTGGCGCAGATTCCGACGCTCTTGGTGGGAGACCAGACGGCGTGTTCGTTCGCGAGCGAGCCCGTCTACGACCTGACGAACAATCTCCAGGTCGACGACACGACGGCGGGCAAGCACATCGATCGGATGCTGAGCGTGGTGGAGAAGTGGATCACCGATAACGCCCTCGCCGCCGTTGAGGACATTCAGTACTTGTTCGTGCACCCCGGCGACCTCGCGAAGGTTCACAACCTCGCCGCCCAAGAGACCGACCTCGCGAAGGATCGGCGAAAGGCGCTCGGCGACGAACGCGCCGCCGAATTGATTCTCAAGGTGAAGTTGGTACCGCTCAAACTGCCGACCCTCCCCCACCTGAACGGCGTCTAGGCCCGGCGAGCTCCACGTTGATCGACTCGGGCCGATGGGGTTGGGACGCTTCTTCACGCACTCGGCGTAGGTAAGGGTGCCGTTGAGCCATCACTCCGTGATTGGGTCGAACCGCTAACGTGCGCGGTATATGGAATCTCCCAAGGAGGGCCGGGAACACCCGAGCCTGGACACGAACGCGGTCATCAAGGGGTTGATCATCGCGATCGAGTACGCCATCGTCGCGAGTCTCTTGACGGTCGCATCAATCGTCCTGGTCCGTACGTTGATTACGTTCCTCAGCCACTGGGGGTCGTTTCCCCAAACCGTCGTCGCGGCCATCGACGGCATCCTGGTCGTCATCATCCTCTTAGACATCGCGCACACGGTCTTCGGGCACCTTCGAGCGTCCGTCTTTCCCGTTCGACCATTCCTCATCATCGGCATTCTCGCCGGAGTCCGGGACATCCTCAGCGCGTCGGCCCACCTGACTTTGAGCGGCACGCTCTCGCAAGAGCAGTTTCGAGATACCTTGATCTCCCTCGGGGTCGGTGTGGGCGTCGTCGTCTCGCTCTTACTGGGATTGTTGGTGCTGCGCTTCGCGACCCCCAGCGACGTCGACGTCACCAGCTTCTGACGTCGCTCACCGGAAACGAGCGGTCGCAACCCCTCTGCCGCTAGGGACTAGTTGGTACCGAAGAATCCCCGAGTGCGGTCCTTGCGAACCAGCTGATAGAGCTCTTCGTCGGGGTCCTCTTCGGACTGGAGCCACCGATAGAGGTTGACGAACACGATGGGGAGGAATCCCGCGGCGGCGATGAACCACATGAGACCGGTAGTCACCTGCTGGTCGGCCGCCCGAGATAACAGAGCGTGGCCGACGTGCGCGAATCCGTGGTACCACGTGTTCTGGGCCATTGCCATGAGGTAGGCGATCACCCACACCGTCCACATCGCGACCGCGGCGACGCCGATGCGGTACGGCCGAGGGGCGCCCGCTCGAAAGGGCGCGGAGTCAACGAGCTCGAGCCACAAGAACGCTCCTCCGGCAATCAACGTCAGAGATTCGACGACCGACAACCAGGGATGACGGATGAGGGCGTCCACCACGGGGGCGCAGCGCCACACGATCGCCTGGGCCACGAAGAGCGCCAGCAGAGCGATCGATCGCGCGTGCCCGTCGCGGCGCGCTTTTGCCTGGGCCCACCGATCAGCGGCGAGTTGACGTCGTGGTGCGACGAGTGAACCATCGTCGTTGACGTCGAAGGGCTCGTTGGACGTCAGGCCCAGCCATCGCCAGGGCCCGCCGGCCACTAAGAGGTACGGGACCACGATGGCGAAGAGACAGAACTGAATTGCCTGGGCGAACTCGTACTGCGTCGTCCAGCTGAGCATGGGGGGCACCAGGGCGATGACCCACAGAACGACACCACCCGCGACCTGGCTATTGCGTCGCCGGCTCCGACCTGAGGAAGTTGAAGGAGACTCCGCTCGGCTCACTCAGGGCCGTGGCGCTGGAAGAAACCCCAGATGATCACCCCGAACAGCGTTCCCAAGAGGATGACGAGCGTCTCAACCTGAGGGCCAATGTAACTATCGACTCCGAACATGACTACCACCTCACCTCTAGGAAGAACGCATCCACACTATTGACCATACGGTTCTTCCGCCGACTCATCGTCACAGCAGGTAAAACATCGCGAACATCAGCGTGCTGGCAATCGCCACGAAGCCCAAGAAGTACGTCATCGAGGCGACGTTCGCTCGAAATGACTGCGCCGAGGGGTGCATTGAGTACTCGGCGTTCTCCCCGCCGAGCTCCTTGCGGAGCCGCAACGCTCGAGCGAGCGTCGTCTCCAGCCAGTACACCACGATCGCAATCGTGAGCAGGTTGATGATGGTGTAGCCAATGAAGGTCGACGCGTACCCACTCGAACCGGGGTAGAAGGGAATCTTCTGCCACTCCCAGACCTGGAGGAAGAGTGCCAAGAGCGCCGCGCTCAGACCAACCCATCCGGCGATCATCCAATCGGCCGAGTTGCCTTTGCGGAAGCGACGCCGCCCAAAGATCGCCATGCCAGCGGCGAGCATGGTCAGCGACCAGATGGCCCACCCGTAGGCCGTGGGTCCCGTGACGTGATCGGGCCGCCACAACAGACCATTGTTACTGGAGCGGAGATAGAAGTAACTAAAGGCGAGTGACGCGATTAAGAAGGTGTACATGCCGATGAAGAGTCGGCCCCCGCTCCAGATCGATCCGATGTGTGCGCGAAGTTCGAACTCCCTCTCTTCGGGCGTGTCGCTCATACCGTGGGAATCCTTGATGATGTCAGTCATGTCGTCTCTCCCCACCCGCTACTGGTCTGCACTCGTACTGGACGACGGCGGGCTGGCACTGGCCGCCATCGTCGCCTGTCCAAAGTCGGCCAGGGCGGGCGCGCCCGGCTCGCTGTAGTGATACGGGTCGGTCATGATCACCGGGATGCGCTCGAAGTTGTAGATCGGGATCGGCATCGCGGTCTGCCACTCCAGACCCAGTGAGTCCCACGGGTTCGCCGGTGACTTCTCGGGGCTGATGAACTGTGACCACATGATGTTGGCCACGAAGATGAGGAACGAGGCGCCGAGCAAGAACGCGCTGATCGACGAGAAGTCATTCAGCGTTTGTAGGTTCTTGGCGTAGGTGAATACGCGTCGCGGCTGACCCAAAAGGCCGATGATGAACATCGGGAAGAACGTGAGGTTGAAGAAGACGAACATCGTCCAGAAGTGCCACAGGCCGAGTTTCTTGTTCATCTTCTTGCCCGTCATCTTCGGTAACCAGAAGTAGAGGCCCGCGAAGAACGCGAAGATCAAACCACCCATGATGGTGTAGTGAAAGTGCGACAGCACGAAGAACCCACCGTGCACCGTCACGTTCACCGGCACGTCGGAGAGGAACACACCCGAGACGCCGCCGATGAGGAAGTTGAAGTACACGGCCATGCAGAAGAGCATGGGCACTTCGTATCTGATTCTCGCTTTATAGAGCGTTCCCATTCCCACCAAGAAGATGAAGCCGGTCGGAATCGAGATCAACTCCGTGGTCAACATGAAGAGAGGACGCATGTCGGGGTTGATGCCACTCTGGAAGAGGTGGTGTTGCCACACGAAGAACGACAGCAACGCGACACCAATCATGCCCGCCGCGGCGATGCGATAGGCGAAGAGCGGTTTTCTGGCGAACACCGGGAGAATCTCGCCCACGATGCCAAAGCCCGGCAACGCCATGATGTACACCTCGGGGTGACCGAAGAACCAGAACAGGTTCTCCCAGAGATAGGAGCTCCCGCCGTGTTCGGTCACGTAGAACGCGGTCTGGACGGTCTTGTCGAGGATCCCGAAGAGGCCCGCCGCGAGGAGCACCGGCGAGGCGAGCGTCAACAGCGCCGCGGTCGCGATGATCGACCACACGAAGATGGGCACCCGGCTCCACGTCATGCCCGGTGCGCGATAGTTGATGATCGTCACCGCCAGGTTGAACCCGGCCGCCATCATGCCAATTGAGATGATCGCGAAACCAAAGAGGTAGGAAATCATCCCGGGCCCCGCCTGGGTCTGCAACGGCGCGTAGCCCGTCCATCCCGTGGGGAATCCACCGAAGAAGAGCGCGGAGAAGATCACTAAATACCCCGCTGAGAAGATCCAGAAACTAAAGGCCTCAATACGCGGAAAGGCCATCCGGCGAGCGCCAATCATCAAGGGTACGAAGTAGTTTCCGAGTGGACCAACGACGACCGACGACGCCATCATCATCATGATGGTCCCGTGCTCACTCACGATCTTGATGTAGGTGTCGGCACTGAAGACGTGCACCGTGGGGTTGAGCAGCTCGGTACGAATGGCCATCGCGAGGAGACCGCCGGTAAAGAAGAACACGAGTACGCCGACGACGTACTGGATGCCGACGACCTTGTGGTCGAGGTTGTAGCGGAAGTATCGGGTCCACCCCTGGTACTCGACCTCCCCCTTCGCTTCGCGACCCAGCATCTTGGCGAAGGGGTAGTTGAGCGCACCGATGCCAATGAGCCAGCCGAGCACCATCAACGCCAGCGCCAGGAGGACCGCGATGGAGTTCTGACCGCTGTTGGCGATGTAGGGATACCCGCTCGCGATGTAGTTGCCCAGCCAGTGTCCGAGGATGTACCCCAGGAATCCCCCAATGATGGCGGTGCCGAGGTGCTGACCCAGGAGACCGTGTCGACGCAGTTTGGGTTGGGCGATGAAATCGGGTGGTCCGTCTCCCATGTCGTTCACTTCCGTGGGTCGTTCTGCGCTGATGGTCATCGCGCACTCTCCGTTTCCACTAACACTGACGCTCCACTGAGACTGCGAGTCAGGGACTTCACGATGGCTGCTTTGCGCCGTAGATTTCCACCGGGCTGTAGGGAGTCACGTTCCCGTCCGGGTAGTACCCGCCGGCCGCCCCGTTGGCGTCGGGCACGTAGGTCCACTCGAAGGGCGGAAGATCCTTCGTGTTCGCGGCGTTCGCCGCCTCGGTGGCGGTCGCCCACTTCTCGAAGGCGGCCTGGGATACGACCGTGCCGTAGTTGAACATCGCCCCGTGCCAGAGTCCACAGAGTTCACTACAACGGACCACGAAGTTGCCCAGCTGTTGGGTCCTCGTGAAAGCGACGTTGTTCTCCAGAGGATTGGCGTCCGCCTTCACTTCGAGTTGATAGGCCCAGAAACTGTGGATCACGTCGAGGGAGGTGACGTTAAAGGCGATGGAGGTGTCGTCGGGCAAGATGAGTTCGGGTGACTCGAACCCCCCGAAGGTCGGGTAGCGGTAGGTGAACTTCCACTGCTGGGCAATCACCTGAACCGGCAGGACGTCGTTGCTATTTGGTGACCACGTGCCCGTCCCGGCGAGAGCGGCCGTTTCGGCCTGAATTGCACCATGGGGGTACCAAATCGGGTTCGGCCCCTCGCCACCACCGGCGCCCTGGAGCACGACGAGCTCGACGATGCCGAAACAAGCCAGGCACACCACGACAACGGACGTGACGATGATCCACGAGACTTCGGTCCTCTTGTTGCCCCAGGCCTTCGGTCCGCCGACTGACTCCGGCGCGTCTTTCTTTTTGGCGTTCCAGTTAAACGCCGCGTAGGCGAGCCACTCCCAGACGCCAATGAGCACCGGCAAGCCGATGACGAAGAGAATGTTGAAGTCAAGTTGGTCGCCCTGTGCACTCGAGGTCATTCGCCCCGGTGGCACGTGCGGCCCGACAAGGAACCAGAACAACAGATCGGCGACGACCGATAACGCGATCCAGATGTAAACAATGCGGCGGAAGTGGTTCGTCTCGCCTTGAGTAGTCTCGGGCGCCATTAGCTCGCCACCACTTCCAACTCGCCACCCATGTAGTTCTGGGTCGACATTGCGCCCCCATTTCCGAAGAGATAACCGAGGGCGCAGGGCACGAAGCACTGCCAGTTGTAACTACCCGGCCCGGGTGTCTTGAAGCTGAACGTCTCGATGTTGTGCGGCGAGTTGAAGTGACACGGCGCCACCGCGCACGGGTTTCCCGCCACGCCGACCATGGGCACACTCAGGTTGAGCGCCGGAATTGCGAACGTGTGACCGACGCCGTTGCCGGTGTAGGAGTCGTAGACCTTAAAACTCTTCCCGTTCAAGGTGGCGTCGCGACCAATGGTGCCTTGGACCTGGCCCCACTCCTGGTTACGCAGCGGACTGCCACTGTCGTACTGATAGACCGTCATGTCGATCACGGTGTTCGCGGGAAGTTCCCAGGACGTGTCGTGATCCCACTTTCCGGTGTGGGGATTCTTCACGAGGTACGACACCCACGTGGGGTGATTGCCAAAGCCAATCGACCCGACCGTTTGTACCGTGAGGTGCACTGGCTGGCCCGCGGCCTGGGTGTCGGTGAAGTTCACGACACCACCAGGTACACCGGGTACCAGGAGTTGCGCAACGCCAAAGACGACCAGTCCCGCCACGACCAGGAAGGCCACAAGAACGACTGCGAGTCTCCCGCCCTTCGACATACGTAACTCCTCGCGACTAGGGGTCTCCCACTGAACTCCGAATTCAGGATATCCGGATTCTTAACTAATGTGCAGACTTGTGGACGAATTAGATAAGAAGATTCTCCGGATTCATCTGGGGCTCGTCCTCGCCGAGATTCTCTGCCTCGCGGGCTTCGCGTTCGAACTCTCTCGGGCCCTGTCGGGCAACGCCCTCTCGTGGGCGTACGTGTTCGAGTGGCCCTTGTTTGGGGGCTACGCCTTCTACATGTGGCGGCGCTTCGTGGCCGACGAGCAGAGGGTCGAAACCGGGGCCGGTGAGCTCGCCTCGACGCACCCTGGGGCCGGCGACGTCGCCGCGCAGGCGGCCCTGGATGACTATAACGAGTACCTCCGGCGGGTCCACGAGAAGCCCACGGAGTTTTCGGCGATGCCGAACTCGCGCCAACGCTGAAGCGCCCGCCAGCCACGGGCGAGGGAACGCTAGTGAAGCCCCGACTGGGCGAGCAGCGAGAGTAACTCGCTCTCGGTCGACTCCTGTCCCGCGACCCCCGAGAGCGGATCGTCCGGGACAATCCAGCGAATGTGCCCCGACGGACTGATAATGAACATGAAGTCAGAGTGGACGCTCATGGCGACGCCGGGTTCGTTGGACACGCTGATGCCGTAGTCGCGCCAGACGACCGCCGTCGCGGCCGGCTTGCCGGTAAGAAAGTAGAAGTTCGGCACCGTCGCCATGTCGTGAATCGCGATGAAGTGATGGACGTTGGCCAAGGTCTGATGGTCGGGGTTGGCCGCGACGGCCACGACGTCGATCTTGGCGTTCGCCCCGAGTGCCGTGCGGACGTCCTTCAATTGTGCGGCGAGTAGGGGGCAGTCCGTCCAGCACACGGGATCGAGGAACGTCAAGAGCGTGTAGCGCCCGGCGTGCTCGCCGAGCGTGTAGGGGTGGTCGTGCTGGTCGGTGAGCGTGAACGTGGCTGCGGGTGCGTTGACGCCGGTCACCGAGCCGTTCTGGGCGAGGAAGAGGGCCGGCTCGGCGGCCGAGACGCTGGCGACGCCCATCGAGACGACGGAGAACAACACCATCGACGAGGCGAAGGCCGCGACGACCGCGCCGGTGCTCGAGCGGAGCTCTTCGGGGAGGCGTCGCACGATTGGTGGTGCGCCACGCCACGCGGGCCTCGCGCACCACGAGAGCACCGCGAGGGGAATGAGTGAGTTGATATCAGTGCCCACCCCACCGAAGATCGCCACGTCCTCCCCGACCACCCAGAACACGACGCACCCGACGGCGAGGGTCACAAGGGGCCAGTTGACCTCGTGAGAACTCGCGTAGTAGAGACCCCCCGCACACGTCGCGAGCCAGAGGATGACGATCACGTTGAATCCACCCCCGAGGGTGCCCGCGACGTCGCCGACGTGTCGCACGAACCACGCCAGGCCGTGGGGCTGCGCGGTCTGGGTCATGGTCCGCGTCATCGCCACCAACGCGTTGGTGTTCCCGCCGTGCCAGAACTCGCTGCGCGGCAGACACTGCAACACCACCGCGATCGCGAGGAGCGCCGCGACCACGCGGAGCGTCACGACGGAGAACCAGCGGGAGAAGACCCTCGGGGACAGCGCAATCCACACGGCCGCAATGAAGTAGAAGAGGGTCGCGCCGGGCCAGCCAAAGAGAATCGAGTTGCCCGTAGCGAACGCGCCCCCGGCGCCGTTGCCGATGAGCCAGATCAGCGCGGCCCACCCCGCCGCTACGACCGCGGCGAGCCGTCCGAGCCCGGCGTTGGAGGCAATCAGCGTCAGGCCGATGCCGATTTGGATCCACGCCGTACCGGTCGCCAGCGCAATGGGGTGGGCGTTCCAGAGGTGAATCGAGGAGTACATGAGCGAGTGCAGCCACGACGGCGCTCCGGCGATGGTGGGCTGAACGACATCGTTCGCGAGCCCGAGGGGCATCTGGGGCTGGAACTGCAAGATTCCGTCAAAGAGCCAGATCGCGCCGAAGGCGAGGCGCAAGTAGGTGCGCGCTCGCGGCTCGCTGAGCCCCGCGGGCGAGAGATTGAAGTTGCTGATCCTCCCGAGCAAGATGACCCCGAAGAGGAGGATCGTCGCGATACCGATGATCCAGTACGCGCCCGAGACGAACAAGCTGTGGTGGAACAGTGCCACGACGATGGGGTTGGTGTTGGAGAGGTTGTTATGACCCATTCCCGGCATCGGGATCGTCCCCCTTTCGCTCAAGAACGATCGGCGCCACCGCGGAGAGCACGCCATTGACGAAAGAGGGCGAACCGTCGGTCGAGTAGGTCTTCGCGAGTTCGACGGCCTCATCGAGCACGACGGCGAGCGGCGGCGCGTCGTCCAAGGACAGCTCGCCCACGGCCAGGGTCATGATCAGTCGATCGACGAGCGCGATGCGCTCTAGGGGCCAATCGACGGAGAGCTCACCGATGAGCTCGTTGGCTTCTTCTTGGTGCGCGGCCGTCGAGAGTAAGAGGGCGACGGTGTACTCGTCCGGTCGGGTGTTGAGTTCGTTAAGGATCGCCGCGACCGGTCGCTCCTTGATGGCGGATTCGTAGAACAGCTCGAGGGCGCGCTCGCGAGCGTGGTGGCGGCGGCGACCGAGTTCGCTCACCCTACGCTCGGGTCATGTACTCACCGGTGCGGGTGTCGACCTTGATGGCCTCGCCCGGACCAACGAACAGTGGCACCTGGACCACGTAGCCCGTCTCAAGGGTGGCGGGTTTGCGCGCGCCCGAGACGCGGTCGCCCTGGACCCCCGGTTCGGTGTCGGCGATCACCAGTTCGACCGACGCGGGGAGTTCGACCCCGATGATCTCGTCGTCGTAGGAGATCAACATGGCCTTGCCCGTCTCCTTTAAGAAGTTCGTGGCCTCACCCAGGCTCTTCGAGGAGACGGGTACCTGGTCGAAGTTGGACTGGTCCATGAAGATGTAGTCGTCGCCGTCGCGGTAGAGGTACTGCGTGTCGCGCTTGTCGATGATGGCCTGTTCGAGTCGTTCGTCGGAGCGATAGGTGCGCTCAATCACCGCCCCGGTACGAGCGTTTCGCAACTTGGTGCGCACGAAGGCACCGCCCTTGCCGGGTTTGACGTGTTGGAACTCCATCACCGTGAAGAGTCCTTCGTCGATCTTGAGGGTGATGCCGTTACGTAGGTCTGAGGTGGAGATGGCGGCCATGGGCCCGGGTGCCTTTCGCGATTCGTGCGCAGCCCAGTCTAGGCAACGCCCGCGACGCCCCTAAGCGCGCTCGTGCAGCGCCACCACCGCGTCGAAGGCCACGTCGTAGCTCTCGGCGCCAAACCCGGCGATTGAACCATCCACGACGCCCGCGAGGGTGGAGACGTGACGAAAGGGCTCGCGGGCGGCCGGATTGGAGATGTGCACTTCGATCTTGATGCCCTCAAAGTTCGCCAACGCGTCGGCCAGCGCCCACGAGGTGTGCGTGAGCGCGCCGGCGTTGAGCACGATCGCGGCAAAGGTGCCACGCGCGTCGCGCACGGCCTCGATGAGGTCCCCTTCGAAGTTGGACTGACGGTCCTCCACGGAGTACCCGGACTTTTCTGCCCGTTCGCGAAAGCGCCGCACGTGTTCATCGAGGGTCATCGTGCCGTAGATCTCGGGGCTTCGCGAGCCAAGTTGGTCGAGGTTCGGACCACTCAGCAGCAGTATCGCTTCGCTCACTGTCCTCCCTTGAACCGCGCGAGTGCGCTGCGCACGACCGTCTCATCCACGTCGTCGACGAGCGAGAAGCCCTCCGCTCCGGCTAGGACGAAGCGTAGGTCGTGACGCGCCTTCTTGTCGTGACGCATCGCCTCGATGAGCTCATCGTCGTCGTAGGAGTCCGGAAGGCGCCGCACGAGTCCCAGCGCGTCGAGCACCTCGTCGTGCTCGTCCACGACCTCGTCACCGACGCGCCCGAGGTCGCGGGCCAGTCGAGCCGCGAAGGCGAGACCGATCGCCACGGCTTCGCCGTGGCGTAGTTCCTCGGGGTCACGAGCGAGCGCGACCTTCTCCATGGCGTGCGCGAGCGTGTGGCCGTAGTTGAGCAGCGCCCTCGCACCCCCTTCCCGTTCATCACCCGCGACGAGTCGCGCCTTGAGGTCAACGGCTACCTCAATCAGTGTCTCGAACGGCGCGGTGCTGAGCTCCGTTGCGCTTCGTCCCTCGAGCAGCCAGCACTTCGCGACCTCACCCAGCCCGCTACGACGTTCCCGTGGACTCAAGGTCGCCAACACGTCCGTGTCGCAGAGCACCCCGAGGGGTTGGTAAAAGGCGCCGAGCAGGTTCTTGCCCGCGGCGAGGTTCACGCCGGTCTTGCCACCGATCGCCGCGTCCACCTGTCCAACGAGGGTCGTGGGCACGTTGATGAGCCCGACGCCTCGGAGATAGCTGGCGGCGGCGAATCCCGCGAGGTCGGTGACCGCACCACCGCCCACGCCGACGACGACGTCGTCGCGGGAGAGCCGCAGTGCGGCGAGGGCCTCGACCAACGCCCCGAAGGCCTCGACGGTCTTGGCGGATTCGCCCTCGGGTACGACCACGACGAACTGATCGAGTCCGCCGTCAAGGTCGAACCAGGGTTGGGCGGCGAGCGACGCCGAGGTCACGAGTGCGACGGCCTTCGCCCCGGGGGCGCGCGCGTCGATGAGCGCCTTGAGGTGCCGGCGCGCGCCGGCTTCGATGACGACGTCGTAGCGTCGCTCGCCGAGCTCGACACCCAACTTCACGGTGTCACGCTCGTCGCGCGATCAATGACGCGTTGCACCACGTCCTCGAGTGGGCCCGATGTATCGACTCGCGCGCGCGACACCGCCGCGTACCACGCCTCGCGCTGGACGCGCAGGTACGCCAGGCTCGCGCGATGATCGTCACCGAGCAGTGGCCGATCGCCGTCGCCGACGCGCAGGAGCAACGTGTCGTCGTCACTGTCGAGCCACAAGGTGTTCTCACGTTCCAACGCCGCGCGCGCCGTCGCGGTCGTCACGATGCCCGCTCCGGTCGCCACGACCGCGTCCTCGGCCAATGCACCGCTCAAGGCGGCGAGTTCTTGTTCGCGCAACGCCGGTTCACCGCGCTCACGCAGGAACTGCGCGGCGGGGACGCCCACGAGGCGGGCCAGTTCGTCGTCGGTGTCAAGGACGCGACAACCCCACGCGTCGCCGAGCGCCCGAGCGAGCGTCGTCTTGCCCGCGCCCGGCAGTCCGACGAGGACCAGACGGGCCACGGGCTACTCCTCGCGGGCGGCCGAGGCGGACGAGCCCAGGTTCGCGACGTAGCCGTCGTGGTTGCGCACGAACTCCTCCACCGAGTCGCCGCCGAACTTGCGCAGCGCCTCATTGGCGAGCACCAGGGCCATCATGGCTTCGGCGATGACGCCCATGGCCGGTACCGCCGTGACGTCGGTGCGTTCCTTAAAGGAGACGGTCGAGGCGCCCGTCGCCACGTCGACGGTCTCGAGGACCGGTCGATTGAGCGTGGCCAGTGGTTTCATGGCCACCTTGGCGATCAGAGGCGCCCCCGAGGTCATCCCGCCCTCGAGCCCACCGGCGTGGTCGCTGCGCCGCACGTACCCGCCGCCGATGTCGTAGGTCGCATCGACCGCGATCGCGTCGTGGGCCACGCTGCCGCGCTGGCTCGCCTGCGCCATCCCGTCACCGATTTCGACGGCCTTGACGGCTTGGATGCTCATCAGCGCCCCGGCCAAGAGGCCGTCGAGTTTGCGGTCCCAGTGCACGTAGCTACCCAGTCCGACCGGGACGCCGTAGGCGATCACTTCGACGATGCCGCCGAGCGAGTCGCCCTCTTTCGCCGCCGCCTTGATCTCGGCGATCATCGCCGCTTCGCTCGACTCGTCGAAGCACCGCACCTCGCTCTCATCGACTCGGGCGAGGTCCTCGGGCCCGGGCCGGCCACCGGTCGATGCGACCGTGCCGATGCGCACCACGTGAGAGACGATCTCGACGCCGATGGTCGCGAGCAGGGACTTGGCGAAGAATCCGGCCACCACGCGGGCGGCCGTTTCGCGGGCGCTGGCGCGTTCGAGGACGTCGCGGGCGTCGTCGAAGGCGTACTTCTGCATCCCCGCCAGATCGGCGTGACCGGGACGCGGTGCGGTGAGTTTCTTGTTCGGTGTACCGGGCGCGGCCGACATCTCTTCTTGCCACTTGGGCCACTCCGAGTTGAGGATCTCGATCGCCACGGGCGAGCCGAGGGTGCGTCCGTGGCGCACGCCACCGATGAGGCGCAACTCGTCTTGTTCGAAGCGCATACGTGGTCCACGGCCGTAGCCCAAGCGGCGGCGCGCGAGTTCGTTGGCGACGTTCGCCTCGCGCACGTCAATCCCCGAGGGCAGTCCTTCGATGATGACGCTCAGTGAGGGACCGTGACTCTCACCGGCCGTGAGAAAGCGCAACATCGTTCAATTCTACGTTGCGGCGACCGCCGCCCCTACTCCGCGGAGTAGAAGGGGTTCTCGCCCGAGGCGTGGTCGGTGACGTCGAGGACGCTCGCCAACTCGGGGATCGCCTCACGCAGCATCGTCTCGATGCCCTGGGACAAGGTGAGTCGACTCATCGAACAGCCCTGACATCCGCCGGAGAGTTTGATGTAGGCGGTCTTGGTCTCTTCGTTCATCGCCACCAAGTCGGCGCGGCCGCCGTGGGAGGCAATGGAGGGATTGACCTGCTCTTCGAGCACGACCAGCGCCACCGAACCCAAGGGTCCACTGACGCCGAGTTCGAGTATCTCCGGTGGCAGACCGGGATTGATCTCTTCGGGCGTGGGGCTGTTGGGGTTGACCAACACCAAGCCGCCGCCGCCTTCGTTGGCGAACTCGAGTCGGCTGCCCCGGAGGCGATCGACGCTCGCCGCCGGCACGACGATGGTGACCTCGCCGTCGCGACCGATCGCCGCGTCGTCGGGCGCCAAGTTGAGTTCGGAGAAGTAGAGGTCGTAGGAGTAACCCGCGCCGCGCGTGCCGGTCACCTCGACCCACAGCGCGAGCGTCTCACTCGGCGTCTCGTTACTCAAAGCGTCGATGACGACGTTGCGAGCCTCCTCGGTGAGGGTCAGTACGTCGAACGTGTCTATCGAAGTCATGTGCGAAGTCTAGAGGTGGCACCCTCGAGGTGGCGCGCGAAGTAAGTTTTCCTACGTGACCCCCATCCCCCGCGACGCCCACGAGTGGCTGAGTTTCGAGGACACCAAGCGCGAACGCACCTGGATGTTCGACGTGACGTTCTTAGAGAGCAACTGGACGTGCATCTTTGGCAACGGGTGTCAGGGGGTCTTAACGGGGGCGTCGCCCGAACTCGTCCAGGGATGTTGCAGCTACGGCGCACACTTCACCGACGCGAAGGACCAACGGCGCGTGGAAAAGGCCGCCACGCGACTGACCGACGACCAGTGGCAGTTCCGGGCCAAGGGCAAGAACGGCACCACTCGCGTGAAAAAGAACGGCGAGATCGTCACCCGACTCGTCCAAGACGCCTGCATCTTCTTGAACCGCCCGGACTTTCACCGCGGTCCCGGGTGCGCACTGCACGTGATGGCTATCGACAACAAGGAGAGCTACATTCCCCTCAAGCCCGAGGTCTGTTGGCAACTGCCCCTTCGTCGCGACGACGAGGTCCTCGACGACGGTCACGTGATCACGCGAATCTCCCAGTGGGATCGGCGCGACTGGGGACCGGGCGGTGCCGAGTTCCACTGGTGGTGCACCGAGTCCGCGTCGGCCTTCGTCGGTAAGACGCGAGTCGTCGACTCGATGCACGACGAACTCGTCGCGATGGTCGGCGAAAGCGTCTACGGCCGGCTGCGCGACTACTTAGATACGCGCGCTACCCAACCCAAGGCGACGCGACTCGCGCATCCGGTACTACGGCGCAAGTCCTAGCTGGTACTAGCCCTCGGCGGCGAGCGGGTCCTCTTCGCTGAAGGTCACGCGCGGCAGTGATCCCAAGATCTCGTCGTAGCGATCCTCTTCGGCGAGACACCACTCGGCGTGCACGTCATCGGGCGCGGCCCCGCATTCGGCGCACGTGGTGGCCCGAGGACCGGTGGAGCGCTTGAGTTCTCGAGCTTCAACAAAGCGGCGATGGCGGCCCTTTTTCACGTCAACTCCTCACTAGTCGCGGGCCAATACCTGGCGGCGACGACAACCCAAAAAGACCGAGTTGAGTATCCATACTACCAAGTCACACCTCGATTACACCCTCTAGCATCGCCTTGTGAGCCAAGCCTTTGACCCCAACGAGATGATCCTGCGCTTCCGGGAGCGTGCCGACGCCGTCAAACGGCGAGGGCTGCCCCCGGTCGAGGGACCCGAGCGCCTTCGCTTCATCGAGGCGGCCAAAGTCGACTTCCAGGACTACGCCATGCTCGGCGACGCGACCGCGACGTTAGAAGACGGGATCTTGCGCCTGGAGATCGACCTGCGGCCCCCGACGGACTAACTGGCGACGACGCTGGCCACGCGCGCGCGGGCCTCGGCGAGCTGCGCCGCGCCCAACTCGAGGAGCGAGAGCGCCCTCGCGCGCACCGCGGCGTTCGTCGACGCGTCGTAACACTCGGTCGCGCCGGCGCCGAGGTTGCCGTAGGCCTTGCTCAAGAGATTCGTCGCCTGCTGATCGGGCGTGGGGAGGTCGTCGTTGGCACTGAGTGAGTCGTAGTACAAGACCCCACAGACGGTGTGGAGCACGAGGGCGGTGCTCGTCGAGTCGTCGAGCGCGGTGACCGAGTGCGCGGCGTCCACGCGCAGGGTCCTCGAGGTTGCGCTGAAACTGTTCTTCGAGGTCCACCCCGACATCGCCGTGGACGCACTCACCGTGCCGCACGCGCTCAGTATCACCCCGGCGAGAAGTAGCGCGCCGAGCAGTCGGATCACGCCACGACCAGCAGGTGGAGTTGACGAGCGCCACGACGTAACACCACGTAGCGCCCGTGTAACGCGTCGTTCACCGAGACCCGCGACGACGCGTCGGCGCGCACGTTATTCACGTAGACACCGCCTTGTTCGATGAAGCGTCGCGCTTCGCCCTTGGACTTCGCGAGGTGACTCGCCACCAACAGATCGACGGGATCGACGCCCGCGGCGAGGTCCTCGCGCGACCACGTCGAACTCGGCGCGTCCTCGACCACTTCGAGCAACGTCGCTTCGTCGAGCTCGGCGATCGACTCTGAGAACAACGCTTCACTCGCTCGACGCGCCTTGGCGGCGGCGTCCTCGCCGTGCACGAGGGTCACCACCTCTTCGGCGAGCGCGCGCTGCGCCCGTCGCTCGCCGGGCACGCTCAACGTCGCCGCGTCGAGCTCGAGGATCGCCTCGTGATCCAAGAACGTGAAGAAACGCAGCAGCTGCGGCGTGCTCGCGTCCTCGCTGTTCAGCAGGAACTGGTACATCTTGAAGGGCGAGGTGCGCGAGGCGTCTAACCACACGTTCTCCCCGGCTTCGGACTTGCCGAACTTCGTCCCGTCGGCGCGCAGTAACAACGGTGAAGTGAGCCCGTAGGCGACGTCGCCGGTCTCTTTGCGCACGAGCTCGCACCCCATGGTGATGTTGCCCCACTGGTCGGAACCTCCGAGTTGTAACGAACAGCCCTCGTCGACGTGGAGCCGCAAGAAGTCGTAGGCCTGCAGGAGCATGTAGGCGAACTCCGTGAAGGAGAGTCCGACGTCGTCACGGTCTAGGCGACTCTTGACCGACTCCTTGGCGATCATCTGGTTCACCGTGAAGTGTTTGCCGACGTCGCGCAGAAAGTCCGTGAGGCTCACCGTCGTGAGCCAGTCCGCGTTGTTGATGAGCTTCGCCTGCGCGGCACCCGCGGCGGGCGCGAAGTCGAGGAGTCGAGCCATCTGCGCGCGAATGCCCTCTAAGTTCGTCTCGAGTTGCTCCTGCGTGAGCAGCGGCCGCTCGCTGTCTTTGAAACTGGGGTCGCCCACCAGTCCCGTCCCACCCCCCGCCAGGGCGATCGGGCAGTTCCCGGCCAGCTGGAAACGGCGCAGCGTGCACAACAACATCAGGTGACCGAGGTGCAACGAGTTGGCGGTCGGGTCGAAACCGGCGTAGGCGGTGATCGTGCCCGCGTCGAGGGCGGCAAAGACCTTCTCGTCGGTGACCTGGTGAATCAGGCCGCGAAATCGCAAATCATCGCTGAGTTTCATCCGTTCAGTCTACGAGTGGGGCGCTAGAGGAAGCTGTTGGACGCCGGGTAGTGCACCTGCAGCCACACCACGAAGGAGTTCCACCATCCCGTTATTTCGAGCACCCCGATGGCGATCAGAAGAAGACCGCCGATGACCCCGATGACGTGCGCGTGTCGCCGGAACCACGTCGACGCGGTCGCCGCCCACTCCGTGGCGATGGCGGCGACGACGAAGGGGATCCCGAGCCCGAAGCAGTAGAACGCCACCAGGATCGAACCGCGTAGGGCCGTCGCACCCGAGGTCGAATCCTCGAGACCGATGATCGCGACGAGCGTGGGTCCAATGCAGGGAGACCAACTCAGACCGAAGGTGAAACCGAGCGCGGCGGCGCCGATGACCGTGGCACTCGGTAGGCGATGCACGCGACGTTCGCGAGAGAGCCACGACGAGGGCCACCAGCCCGCGAAGAAGAGGCCGAGACCAATGGTCACCGCTCCAAAGATGACCTCGAAGATCCGGTCGTGGGACTTGAGCGTGGTGCCGAAGGCGCCAAAGAGCGCGCCGAGGCTGACGAAGACGAAGGCGAAACCGAGGATGAATGCGATCGAACCAAGGACTGCCCGACCGCGTCCCGAGCGCACCGCGACCTGTCCGTTGGCACCTGTGAGGAACGCGAGGTACCCCGGGAGCAGTGGCAGCACGCAGGGCGAGAGGAACGAGACGAGTCCCGCGGCGATGGCCAAGGGAATGGCGAGGAACAGCGACGCCGGGAGGCCGTTGGCGATCACGGCTCGAGCAGGGACGTCGCGGTGGCGTTCCACGACTCGTGGAGGCGGACGTTCTCTTGCCTCGTGGGGACGAGCGCCACCACGACGCTCAGACCTTCGCTCGAGAGTCCCTTCTCGATGGCCGTGGTGAGTTCATCGAGGGTCGATACCGTCGTCGCCTGGTGACCGAAGGCCGCCGCCACCGTCTCGAGGTTGTGCGGTCGTGGGGTCCCGAAGAGTTGTTCGAATCGGTCCGTCGCGAGGGCGGTGGCTTGAGGGAGGAAGGAGAAGATGCCGCCGCCGCGGTTGTCCACCACCACGAGCACCGCCGTGCCGCCGGCGGTGCCGAGTCCCTCGACGAGACCCGACACGTCGTGCAACATCGTCAGGTCCCCGACTAAACCGAGCGACTTCGCCCCGGCCCCGACGCCCAACACGGTCGAGACGACCCCGTCGATACCGTTGACGCCACGGTTAGAGAAGGTCGCCGCCACTCGAGCCGGCGCCCACCACTCGACGTCGCGCACGGGCATGGAGGATCCCACCACCAGCGGCACCCCCGTCGCCGCACTCACCGCGACCACGGCGCGCGCGACGAGTGGCTCGTTGAGTTGACTGGCCGCGGCGTCTTGGCTCTGGAGCCACGTTTCGACGGCGTCGGACGCCGTGCGCCACAGTTCCGCGTAGGCCCGGTCACCCGAGAGTGGCGCGTCGCTGTGGTGCGGGAGTCCGGCGTAGGCCTCACTGATCAGGTGGTCGGGGTCGGCCACGAAGCCCGCACCACTGAGGCTCACCGTGCGCGTGCCCCACGCGCGCAGTTGCTCACCGAGGACCTTCGACGCCGGTAGTCCGCCGAGTCGCACGACGAGTTGCGGTCGCGCGCGTTCGACGAAACTCCTCGAACGCAACAAGACGTCAAAGTGTGCCGTCGTCCCGCGCGAGGTCGCGTCCCCCACGACCACCCAGTTAAGACCGCGGCACTCGGTGACGACGTCCGCGCTGACCCCGCGTCCCACCACGCAGAGCACCGACTGGTCCTTCACGTTGAGGGCCGTTATGTAGGGGAGGTCCTCGGGGAGCGATCGCAGCGACGGTGCCTCCGTCGCGCGCTCGGGCAGGGCCAGGGGTTCGGCGATGAGTGGCTCGACGAACGCCGCGTTCAAGTGCACGGGACCCGGTGCCGCCTCCTCGCCCGACGCCGATCGCCAGAGCCGCGTCGCCAACGGTCGCCACGCCGTGGCCATCTCGGGTCGGGCGACCCCGGGCTCTTCGAAGGCGCGCACCATCGATCCATAGAGATGACCCTGATCGATGACCTGGGGGGCACCCACGCCGTGCAGTTCGGGCGGACGATCAGCCGTCATGATCAACAACGGCACGAAGGACAGGTCCGCCTCGGCCACGCAGGCGTGGAGCTCCGCGGCCGCAGTGCCGCTGGTGACGATGACCGCCACGGGTCGTTCGCTCGCGAGCGATCGACCGAGCGCGAAGAACCCGGCGCTTCGTTCGTCGAGACGCACGTGCAGCGTGAGCTCGGGTCGCGCCGAGGCGGCCAGCGCGAGGGGCGTCGAGCGCGAGCCGGGTGAGAGGACGACGTCACGCAGCCCCAAGTGGACTAACTCATCAAACAGCGTCGCCGCGAACGTGGCCTGCGCCTGACTGGCGCTCGGTACGCTACCTGACAATGTCGCTCCTCGGTCTCCAACGTGTCGGCTCTGGTCCGGTGCTGGTGTGGCTGCACGGCTTCACCCAGACTCGGGATTCGAGCCACGTCTTCCTCTCCATTCTGGCAGGAACCCACGACGTGGTGACCATCGACCTCCCGGGTCATGGGCGCAACGCGTCGACCTCCGCCTCGCTGCCCGAGACGGCCGATCTCCTGGCCGACGTGCTGCCCGTGGCGCCCTTCGTACTCGGTGGCTACTCCTTCGGTGGCCGCGTCGCTCTTCACCTGGCGCTCGCCCACCCCGAACGACTCTCGGGACTCGTGCTCTTGAGTGCGACCGCGGGCCTTCGCGAGGAGGATGAGCGTGCGGCGCGTCGAGCGCGCGACGAGGCGTTGGCCGATCACCTCGAGGAGGTCGGCACCGACGTGTTTCTGAGCGAGTGGTTGGCCCAGCCGATGTTCGCGACGTTGCCCGACGACCCGCGAGAGCGCGCGGCCCGGAGCGTCGACGCCTCGGGCCTAGCCAACTCGCTGCGCCACTCCGGCACGGGCACGCAGCGCTGGTTGGGCGAGGACGTGGCGGGGCTAGCGATGCCCACACTGGTACTCGCCGGGGCGACCGACGAGAAGTTCGTCCTCGAAGGCCGTCGTCTGGCCGACGCGATCCCCCGGTCGAGTCTCGTGGTCGTCGACGGTGTTGGTCACGCCGCGCACGTAGAGGCGCCCGACGCGGTCGCGACCCTCGTGCGCGAGTTCTACCCCCAGTAGGCGTGGAGCGCGAGCAAGACGGCTAAGAGCGCACCGAGTTGGAGCTGCGCTCGCGCCGAGTACTTCAAGAGAACAAGCAACTCCCGTCCGCTGCGGGGGGAAAAGACGAACCGCAGCGCGGGTGCGTAGACGGCGAGCGCGACGACGGCGACGACGACCTGTCGGGCGAGCAGCGCGCCGAGGGCGACCCCGAGCACGCACACGACGTAGAGCCAGGACGCGCGACGGCGACCGAGACGAGCCGCCAGCGTCTTCTTGCCCACCGCCCGATCGCCCTCAACGTCGCGCAGGTTGTTCGCCTCTAAGAGCGCGCACGCCATGAAGCCCGTCGCGACCCCGAGCCACCAGGCGCGCGTGGGGATAAAGAGGTGTTGGCAGTACGCCGTGCCGACGGTCGCTACGAGGCCGAAGTAGAGGAACACGAAGAGCTCGCCGAAGCCGTAGTAGCCGTAGGGCTTTGGACCACCGGTGTAGAGCCATCCGGCCAACACCGCACTGACGCCGATGGCGACAAGCCACCACGAGGTGCGCCCGGCCAGCCACAGTCCCGCCGCCGACGCGACCGCGAAGAAGAGCCAGGCGGCCCGTCCCACCAACTTGGCGGGCACCAACTTCGACGCGGTCAGTCGGAACGGACCGACGCGCACCTCGTCTGTCCCGCGTACGCCGTCGGAGTAGTCGTTCGCGTAGTTGGTGCCGATCTGTAGAGCCAGCGCGATGACGAGACACAACAGCGCGTTGAGCCAGTTGATGGCGAGTGGTCGAATCAACAACACCCCCACCGCCACCGGCACGCCCGCGGCGGGTAGGGTCCGGGGTCGCGCGGCCAGCACCCAGCGCTGCACCGGCCCGGGGGCCACCATCACGGGCGTTTGGGGAACTTCGAGAAGTCGGGTTTGCGACGTTCGAGGTAGGCGTTGCGACCTTCCTGGCCCTCTTCGGACATGTAGAAGAGCATCGTCGCGTCGCCGGCGAGTTGCTGCACGCCGGCCAGTCCGTCCTCGGCGGCGTTAAATCCCGCCTTTAACATGCGCAGCGCGATTGGCGAGAGGGTGAGGATCTGTCGACACCAGGCGATGGTCTCGGCTTCGAGGTCCTCGAGCGCGACGACGGTGTTGACCAGTCCCCACTCGAGTGCCTGTGCGGCGTCGTACTGACGACAGAGGAACCAGACCTCCTTCGCGCGCTTGAGCCCGATGGTGCGCGCGAGCAGCGAGGACCCGTAGCCACCGTCAAAGGAGCCCACCCGCGGTCCGGTCTGGCCGAAACGGGCATTGTCGGCCGCGATGGAGAGGTCGCACACCAGGTGCAAGATGTGACCGCCGCCGATGGCGTAGCCGGCGATCTGGGCGATGACCGGCTTGGGCAGACGACGGATCTGGATCTGGAGGTCCAAGACGTTGAGGCGTCCGACGCCCTGGTGGGCGACGTCGTCATCACCCATGTACCCGTCATCACCGCGAATGCGCTGGTCCCCACCGGAGCAGAAGGCGTCGGGACCCGCGCCGGTCAAGATGATGACCCCGACCGTCACGTCGTCGCGGGCGCGCTCGAAGGCGTTGGCGAGTTCGAAGAGGGTCTGCGGGCGAAAGGCGTTGCGCACCTCGGGTCGATTGATGGTGATTCTCGCGATGCCCTCGGCGACCTCGTAGATCACGTCGCGGTACTCGCCCAACCGCTCGAAACTGGGTAGCGCCTGGGAGCGGAACTCCTCGAGTGGGTCGAAGGGCGAGCCCGTAATTACCGTTTCTGCCATGGCCCCACGCTACCGTGGCGACCAGTGCGCAGGGCTCAAACCGGGGCCACCAAGAGCCCGGGCGCGGCACGCTCACCCGGCCGTACGGCGTGTTCGTGGAGTCGCTGCGACAGTTCCGCGCGGTGCGCCGCGCGCTCGGGGTCGTTGAAGAGATTGATCCGCTGGAGGGGGTCTGCGTCGAGGTCGTAGAGTTCGCCCTCGCTCCCGTCGTGCATCGTGCCCGGCAGGTATTCGCTGTAGAGATAGTTGGACGTGAGGATCGAGCGCACGTGCACCTCGACGCCGAAGAGCGCCGAATCCCACTCGGTGACCGTCGAGTCGAAGCCGCGAGCGGCCGCGTCCTCGTCGCTCAGCGGCAATGCGGCACCCTCGACCCACGTGGGCGCGGTTGCGCCGGCGACCGCTAAGAACGTGGCGGCGAGCGAGACCAGGCTGACCGGCGCGTGCACCACCGACGCGACGGGCGAGGTCGACGGCGCGGGTCGCCAGATCAAGGGCAGCCGCATCAGCGCATCGACGTGGTACGGACCTTTGAAGAGCAGCCCGAAGTCGCCCTGGAGTTCGCCGTGGTCCGAGGTGAAGACGACGTCGAGGTCGTCGCCCCAGCCCTTGGCGGCGACGTGCGCGAGCACGCGGCCGATCGCTTCGTCGATGAGCTCGACTTCGATGGCGTTCATGGCGTTCACTTCTCGCACCTGGTCGGCCGTCATCGTGGCCGGCACCCACTTCTTGGGCGCCTCGTAGTTCGACACGACGCGACCGTCGTACCAGAGTCGCCAGTGGCGGGCCTTTTGGTCCAAGAGCGCCTCACGATCGGCGGCCCGCTCGGGGTAGTTCGCCGGTAGCGGCACCTCACGCCAGTCCACGCGGTGGCGCTCACTCGCGGGTGGGTCCCAGGGATGGTGCGGGTCGGGAAAGCTCATCCAACAGAACCAGTCCTGGTCGTCGCGCTGCGCGTCCAGCCACGCGATGGTGCGGTCGGCCACCCAGTCGGTGTGATACCACTCACGCGGTACGTCGTTCAACTTCACCTGCGGCGCACCCGTGTCGCCTCCGCCCGCCGCGTTGACGTTGAAGTCCCCGTCGACCACGCTGTAAAACCCAGGAAGGGCTTCGGGGTGCGTGCGCTGGATCCACTTCGCGTAGTGCAGCGGCCCCATGACCCCGTGGGTCGCGAACTCTAAGAAGTCAAAGCCGCGATGGACGCCGCGGCGCCCATCGAACCACGGCGCCTCAACCGTGGGTACCCCGAGATTCGCCAGCGCGTTCTCGGCGAAGCGACCGAAGGGGTCCATGAAGGGTTCGAAGTGCGCCTTACCGATCAACGCGGTCGCGTAGCCGAGGTCGTGCAGGCTCTCGGCGACCGAGGGCGCGTCGAGCGGGAGAGCGACGCCGTTCATCCAGGCCCCGTGCGTCGAGGGATACTGGCCCGTCAACATCGACGCGCGCGAGGGCATGCACACCACCGAGGTTGGTTGACACCGCTCGTAGCGGATGCCTTCATTGGCCAATCGGTCCAGTACGGGCGTCCGTGAGAGCGTTCCGCCATTTGCGCCGAGGGTGTCGTAACGCTGTTGGTCGGTGGTGATGAAGAGAATCCGCCGTCCCACCCCTACCCCACTCGCTCGGCCGCCGCCGCCTCGGCCAGACGCGCGATCTCGTCCAACGCGCCCGCCGTCCCGCCGCCAATGAGCAGGCAGAGCGTGTCGGGTTCGGCGGTGGTCGAATAGATGCACATCGACTCCTCCGGTGAGAGTTCGATGACGTCGATACTCCCTAGGTGAAACCGGTACAGCGGGGAGTCGATGCGGTACACGAATCGGCGCAGCATCGGATCGTTCACGAGGATCTCCTCGGGCATCTCGATTCCCGAAGCCAGGGTGAGCACGCGCCTCGTCCCCTCGATCGTGCACGAGACGACCCCGGGGAACCACTCGGGAATCGACGCGGGCACCGTCACCACACCCCACACCTCGTCGGCGGTTGCGTCAATGCGCCGTTCATATCGCAGTGACGCCATGACCATCCTTTCTAGTCGGTACGTCTCGTCAGGCGCATAGCCTCGTGTCGTGCGAACCCTCGTGGCACTCGACCTCCCGCTGGGGCCCGACCTCGAACGCGCCCTGCGTCGCTGCGTCGAGGACGGCGACGCATTCTGCGTGCTCGATCAGCGGCTGTCGCCCCGTGGAAGGGCGCACGAACTCACCGCGCTCGGTGCCACGGCAGTTCTCGACGCGGAGGGACGACGTGAACGTCCCGAGGGTCAGCGTGTCGATGACGAAGTCGGTCTGGTCATGTTGACCTCGGGTTCGAGCGGGCCGCCCAAGGCGGCCGAACTCACGTGGAGGGCGCTGCGCGCCAGTGCGGATCTCACTGAAACCGCGTTGCGCGCTGAGGTGCCGACCGTGTGGTTCCCCTGTCTGCCGGCGAACCACATCGGTGGCCTGGCGGTGCTGCTGCGCGCGATCTTCAGTGATGCTTCGTTGCTCTGGGGTGCGCCCGACGACCTCGAGCTCGCCGCCCAACGCGGCGCCACCCACGTGGCCGTCGTCGCCACGCAACTCGCGCGCCACGACCTCACTGGTTTTTCTCGAGTGCTCTTGGGGGGATCGCGCCCTCCGCGCGAACGGCCCGAGAACGTCGTGACGACCTGGGGCATGACCGAGACGGGCTCCGGCGTCGTCTACGACGGCTACGCCTTAGCGGGCGTCGACGTCGCGGCCCACGACGGGGAACTCCTGGTGCGAAGCCCCACGCTCTTTCGCTCTTACCGCGATCGCCCTCGACCGAGCGTCCTCGGGCCCGACGGTCGGGCGGACTGGTTCCCCACCGGTGACGCCGGTGACGTCGTGGACGGCCGCGTGCGAGTGCGAGGACGGGTTGGCTTCGTGATCAACACGGGCGGGGAGAAAGTGTGGCCCGAAGACGTCGAGGTCGCTATTGGGTCACTGTCGGGCGTGAGCGACGTCGCGGTGACCGGCGTCGCCGACGCGCAGTGGGGTGAGCGCGTCGTTGCGTTGGTCGTGAGTGAGCAGAACTGCGACGACGCGATTCGCGACGTTACCGCGGAGCGAATCGGCCCGTGGGCGAAGCCCAAAGAGATCCGCTACGTCACCGCCATCCCCCGAACCGGTAACGGCAAGATACGGCGCGGAGATCTCGAGTACCTGCACTAACGCGGGACCACGCTGCGGCGCGGGCCTAGACGGTGGACCCGCGACGAGCGAGCGAGTCGACCGCCACCGCCGCTAAGAGCACCACGGCGATGGCGATGTACTCCGCCGACGTCGTGATGGACAACAGACCCATGCCGTTGTAGATGATGGCCACGATCAAACCACCGATCAGCGCGTGAATAATCTTCCCCCGCCCGCCGAACAGACTGGTTCCACCGATGACCGCGGCCGCGACGGCGTAAAGGACGAGGGTGCTGTCGACGTTGTCGGACACCCCGCCGAGTCGAGAGACGTACAGCAGTCCCGCGATGCCGGCGGTGAAGCCGGTGAGCATGAAGGCGAGGAGTCGGTACCGATTGACCCGCACGCCCGCTCGACGAGCGGCTTCGACGTTCCCGCCAATGGCGTAGAGGTAGCGACCGGTCTTGGTTCGACTGAGGAGAAACGTACCGCCGGCGAGCATGACCACGTCAACCGGAATTGCCCACGGCATGCCGTGGAGCACGGTGAAGGTCCCGCGGTTGGTGTTGAAGACGAGAATCATGACGAGGGACGCGATCGCCATCGCAACGATCTTGATGATCGTGATGGTGAGCGGCACGACCGTGAGGTTCGCCTTGCGTCGAGCTCGATCTCTACTGAGGATCAACAACGACGCCAGCACGACGCAGGCCACGATAAAGACCCACGTGCCCAGCGGCGAGACGTTCGTGTTAACCAGGTCGTAGAGGACCTTCTCGCGCACCGGAATCGTCCCGCCCGTGCCTTGCGCGTCGACGACGTAGATGAGGACCCCCTCCCACGCGAGGAGGCCGGCCAAGGTCACGATGAATGACGGTACGCGCAGCAAGATCGTGATGGCCCCGTGGAGCGCCCCGATGCCGGTGCTCACGATCATGGCGAGCAGGATCGCGAGGTACCACGGCCAGTGAAACTGCGTGTCGGTCAAGATCACCGCCGTAGCGCCACCGAGGACCGAGACGTAGCCCACCGAGAGGTCAATGTCGCCTAAGAGCAGCAGCCAGATTTCGGCCATGCCCAATAACACGTAGGTCGTCGCCTGGACGAAGAGGTTGACGAGGTTGCCCGCCGAGAGGAATAAGGAGTTTCGAATCTGGAAGTAGGCCACCAATACCACGATGCCGATGAGGATGGGCACCATGCCACTGTCCCCTCGACGGAGGCCCTTTAGTTGGGTCCACACCTCCTGCCATGGAGTGGCGTGGGGATTTTCTAGCGGAGAGTCGCTCGGTACCAGGGGGGAGGACACGTTCGTGGCTCTACTTTCGTTGGTTGCGTTAGGACGTCTTCGCCATCGACGCCGTCACTCGGGCCGACGCGCCGGTGGTGATGAGGTCCACGGCGCTCGACGCGTCGTAGTCCTCAACCGGGCCACTGCTGACGAGGGTGCCGAGGTACATCACGGCGATGCGATCGGCGACCTCGAAGACGTCGACGAGATTGTGCGAGATGAGCAGCACCGCGATGCCGCGGCTCGCGAGGGTCTTGATCAGTTGTAAGACCTGCGCGGTCTGGGACACGCCGAGGGCCGCCGTCGGCTCGTCGAGGATCACCAGTTTGGACTCGCGCATGACCGCTTTGGCGACGGCGATCGACTGGCGTTGACCGCCCGAGAGGGACGCCACCTTCTGTCGCACGGATCGAACGGTCGTCACCGAGAGATCCGCCAAAGTCTGCTTCGCGGCGATCTCCATCGATATCTCGTCGAGCATGCGGTAGCGCACCTCTTCGTGTCCTAAGAACATGTTCTGGACAACGTCGAGGTTGTCGCACAGCGCGAGGTCCTGGTAGACGGTCGCAATGCCGAGGTGCTCCGCGTCGCGCGGCGTGCGGATATTGACGCGTTGGCCGTGCCAGAGGATCTCGCCGTCGGTCGGTTCGTAGATCCCCGCGATGGCCTTGATCAGCGTCGACTTCCCGGCCCCGTTGTCGCCGATGAGCGCGGTGACCTTGCCGTCGAAGACCTCGAGGTCGACGTGCTTGAGCGCCTGGACGGGGCCGAAACTCTTGGTGACGCCGCGTAGTTCTAACAGCGGCGTCGTGGAGGACGGCGAAGCCCCCGAACCACCAACGTCCGTGATCCCATTGCTGGGCGCGGACGAACTTGGCGGTTCGGGGGCGTTCGTCATTGTTGTGTTGCGATGTTACTTACTTGATGCCGTACGTCGTGCAGTCTGCCGCGTAGGTCGGTTGCGTAGAACCGGCCACGGTCGGCGAAGTGCTCGTGCACAGTGCCGACGGGACGATCACCTTGTCGTGAACGACCGTCGACTCAACGTTGGCAGCTGTGACCCAGGTGGCGGTCAAGAGGACCGAAGGAACCTGCTTCAAGCTGTTGATGAGAGCGGCGGAGTCGGTTGACGTGCCGTTGACCAAACCGGACGGCGGCTTGATGCCCGCGCGGAGGTAGACGGCCAACGATGCCGCAGCCTGTGCCTCAAGCCAAATCGGCTTGTAGACGGTACCGCACTGGTAGCCAGAGATGATGTTCTGGAAACCGGTCAGCGTCGCGTCCTGGCCAGTGAAGGGAATCGTCTTCGGCGGCAGGCCCTTGCTCTGCAAGTAGCTGATGATAGGTGCGGCATTCTCGTCATTCGGCGTCACCACGGCGTTGATCTTCGCGTTCGCCGTGTAGGCGCCCTGGAAGTCCGTCAGTGCAACCGAAGGCGTCCACGTACCAGTGTTCTCCAACACCGTGTTCGCAGAACCGGCGGTCGTGTTGTAGCCAGCTCCGTTCAAAACGGCGTCGTAACCCTGCGCGAACAACGTCGCGTTGTTGTCGGTCGGAGCACCCTTCATCACGTAGACCACCGGGCTCTTAACGCCCCAACTCGTGATGCACGAGAGGAGTCCCTTACCGATCAGTGTGCCCACGGCCACGTTGTCAAAGCTGACGTAGTAGCTGCGTGCCCCACCCAAGGTCAGGCGGTCGTAGTCAATAACTTTCACGCCACGAGCCTTCGCGTACGCCTCAATGACCGCACCGGTCGTCGAGTCGAGCGGGTCCAGGATCAGCACTTTCGTGCCGTTGGTGATCGCCGCTTGGGCGTCGGTGAACTGCTTCGTGTCGCTACCGAGAGCGTTCTCCACCGTGTACTGGCTTGACTTGAGTCCGGCGTCCTTGAACGCTTCCTTCAAGTACGGTGCGTCGAACTCCGTGTAACGCGTGGACGAGACGGTGTCGGGCAAGATAACAGTGATCTTTCCCTTACCCTTCGCCACGATGCTCTTCAGGTACTTCATCGTCGAGAAGCTCGTTGTAAACGTGCTGTCCTTGACGGTAGGCGTACCCGCGGAACTCACGGCCGGCAACACGGCGACGGCGAAAGCGCCGACCAGTGCTACAGACGCGAGGGTTCGTGCTGATTTCAATTTCATTTTTTCCCCAACCCTTCAGTGGCACCCCAACGATGCCGATATTTGTGATCACTTCTCGAACGTCCAGTGACAGCAACGCCCGCAGGAGAACGTAGCACGTGAAACACTCCAGAAATGTTCGCTCTGCGAAATCCACAGGGTCGATCACCCTCACCGACCTCGCCCCGCGGGCTCGTTCGATACGGCCTTCGTGCGAGTGTGCGCTAGAGGAAACTCAAGACGCGGTCCATCGTTTCCATGATCGACACGCTCTCATCCATTGGCATTAACGGACTTTCCGTCAGTCCTTCGTTAAGGCATCGAGCCACCTCTTGCGCTTGAAAGTGGAGCCCTCGGCCCTTTGAGGGAAACTCAAAGCGCTCGCGCTCGCCGGTGCGCGAGATAAGGGTAAAGGACGTGGGCGCGTAAAAGTCCCCGTCGATCTCGACGCGTGCCTTGGTGCCCGAGACGCACGCGCGCGTCGCGGTGCGCGCGCTCGAGGTACAGGTCAGCACCGCCTGGGCCCCACTCGCGTAGCCAAAGAGCATCGAGGACTGCCCGTCCACGCCGGTGAACGCCGCGTCCACCAGCGCGGTGACGCGATCGGGCGTGCCCAAGAGCATCGAAGCGAACGACACCGGGTAAATACCGAGGTCCAACATGGCGCCACCGCCCAGTTCGGGGGCGAACAGTCGATGCGCGGGGTCGGGTGCGAACCACTTGCCGTGATCGGCCTCGACCGTCACGAGTTCCCCGAGGACGTCGTCACGGATGAGTTCACGTAGGGCCGCCACGTGCGGCAGGTGCCGGGTCCACATGGCCTCCATCAAGAACAGTCCCTTCGATCGCGCGAGACTCACCAACTCGCGTGCCTCGACGGCGTTCATCGTGAAGGCCTTCTCCACGAGCACCGCCTTGCCGGCGTGAAGCGCCAAACTCGCGTTGGCCAGGTGAAAGGGGTGGGGCGTGGCGACGTAGATCACGTCGACCTCGGGATCTTCCACCAGGGCTTCGTAGGACCCGTAGCGACGCGGCACGTCGAACTCGTCGCCGAAGGCGTTCGCCGAATCGAGCGATCGCGAGCCCACCGCCGCGACCACGCCGTCATCGATGAAGCGCAGATCGCTCGCGAAGGTGTGCGCGATGCCCCCGGTGCTCAGAATGCCCCATCGGAGTGGCTCGGTCACCGGGACCTCCTTGTCGTGGTTTTCGCCACCACCGTAGTCAAGTCCCACGGTGTCCCCTCGCGCTAGAACGTACCGATGGCCCAGCTCGCCCACCCGATTGACACCGATCGACTCCGTCTTCGCCGCTTCGAGTTCGACGACCTCGAAGACCTCGCGCAGATACAAGGACGCGAGGATGTCAATCGCTACCTCTACTCAGAACCCCGTGACCGTGCGGCGACGCTCGAGGTCCTGCGCGGTCGCCTCGAGCGTCCCGAGGAGCCGGGCGAGGACAACGTGGTGAGCGTCGCGGTCCTCGAGCGCGACGGTGACCGACTGGTCGGTGACTTCATGTTGCGCTGGCTGGCGAACGAACACCGCCAGGGCGAGATCGGTGGGTCGCTCCACCCCGACGTGCACGGTCGGGGGTACGCGACCGAGATCTATCACGAGCTCCTCGCCCTCGCGTTCAATCACTACGACCTCCATCGCGTGGTCGGGCGCTGCGACGCAAGAAACGTCGCCTCGATCCGTTCCCTCGCGAAGGCCGGTCTGCGTCAAGAAGCGTTCCTTGAGGAGAACGAGTTCGTCAAAGGCGAATGGACGAGCGAGGTCATCATGGCCGTGCGGCAACGTGAGTGGCGAGCGGCGAGGGCGAAACCGACTCCCTAGCCTCGCCCCGCGGTGATGGCGAGCCATCGCCGCGTAAGGTCGAGCGAGGAATCGCTATGCCCCTACTGAGAGACGTCAAGGACCAACTGGGTTCGTCCTATCTGTTGGACCACGTGGACAATCCCGTCGAATGGCGAACGTGGAGTGAGGCGACCCTCTTTGAAGCGGACCGCCTCGATCGACCGATCTTCTTGTCAGTGGGCTACGCCGCGTGTCACTGGTGCCAC